>Ga0265297_10002538_pt1 | contig 36632 bp, 50 predicted proteins | sample Munlanlwell13791_FD_192502 | JGI IMG/M metagenome (GOLD analysis project Ga0265297, IMG submission 192502) | Leachate microbial communities from a municipal landfill in Southern Ontario, Canada - Leachate well 137-91 | ecosystem: Engineered > Solid waste > Landfill > Unclassified | place... | reverse complement strand
CTGACGTACCAAATAATTGCTGATAGATAGTATCTGAGTTCTCGTTGCACCACTCACGAAGGTTATCTGGAAGTATCCCTGTCATACTCACCCTCTTATCATCCTCTTAGAGTCGTGCTCCACAGTCTGGACAATACCTAGCACTCTTAGGTATGAGTTCAGTATCAATCTCGTGTGGATACTTATGTTCTCCGAGTACAACAAACTTGTAGGCACATACCTTGCAGTACTGAGTATGCATCTTGATAGTTGGATTAAAATCACCCTGTGTCATCTTTCACCTTATCCTTGTTCTTCTTGTTATATGGCATCATGCTATAGAGTGGGCACGTATCCTGATGACAGTCGTCTGTACCATCTTCGTACCACCCCATACACTCATAGCACATAGCCAGGATACGCTTCCGTGGTGTCGTATGCTTACCTTCGAGTATCTCTTGATATTCTTTCTTACCAATGAAGCGCTTACCATTCTTGACCAAGTCAGCAAGTCGTCTATCCGTATCACTGACTGTAAGTATTTTCTTGACCCGTGTTGGTGGCATCTTCCCTCCTTACCATATGCAGGTAGTCATCATCCGTTAGACCAAGTTGGAAGGCATACTCAAGTAAATACTTAGCATAAACAGTTGTCAGTTCTATGCCTCCTATCATAAATGAGGTATCACTATCAACGTATGCACCCCTATATGCACGGTCTAAGTCTCCTACTTTAATAATTACATCGTTCTTCATGATACATCTCATGGTATATCAATACCAGTAAGTTCTTTGTATTGCTCTCTCCATGTTGAACAGTCAGTCCAAGATACAAACTTACCACATATACGTTCCGTATTACCACTCATGTTGTCAAGGTCTATATCGGCATGGGATCCATACCACTTTATAGGAAGGTCATCGAGTAAGTAATACGGTATTCCACCTATAACAGGATGTGGCATTATACCAGGATGTAATACATTCTGCTGACATCGTGGACATACACCTGCTTCCCACGTATGAAAACCAAGTCCCATGTCGTATCCTGGTCTGCCATTTGCAATTATTCTAACACGGCATAAATTAGTAGTCCCACCAATATTATGACGTAATATGTATATCCAGTTAAGTTGAATGTAGGCACTGGAGCCAGTCTCGTTAATGCTGTCACCGCATATAACACATAACATAACTATTCGTACCTCTCACCACACTCATGACAGATTGCATGGTCAAATATCTCATAAGAGCAAGGTGCACCCCAGAACTCTTCATACTCACGCGTCATGTGGAAGTCCTCCTCCCAATACATCGTACCACAATAAGGACAATATAAAAGTTCCCTGTCGGCCCATCCATGTGAGGGACATCCATGCTCCTTATGGCACTTCTTACCACAATACGTGCAGTATTCAGTCATGTTTTATCTCTTCTTCCCATACATATGTTACCTGTAACATGCAGTCGTTGAGGTCTACCTCGGAGTCTCTTGCCGTATCTTCATCGTCAGCCTCAATCGTGTAATGAAATGTACCTTCAATATGAAAGAGTGCCATACTCTACTCCTTAAAAATATTAGTTATCCCTGATACGCTCAACCATGAGAGTCTTGCCTTCAAGGAATGTCCTGAAGTTGGACTTCGCCGCATTGGTGTTGAGGAAGGCCCTCAGACTGGAAGCAAGTTTCTTCGAGTCCTCATACTGACCCTCACTTGCTTCTTTAATGTATTCTACGGCCACCTGGAAGGGAGCCGTATCAAGGTCAAGGCCATCGAAGATTTCTCCGAGCATCTCGGTGAACTCCCTTCCCTGACTCGTGAGCCGCCCTCTTGTGGCGACGCGGCTCTGCGCCATCTCGTAGATGCGCCGAATGTCTTCAGTCTTCCGTGCAGTTCCTAAAACAATCTTAGCCATACTTTGTTCCTCCAATAGTTCTACTTTGTTCTTACTCAGTTCAGTCAGGCTCACCACCACAAGAAAATGTACAAGAAGATGTACAAGAAGATGTGGGGATCATTGCCCATAGTAATATAGGACGTGTAGATATTTAAAACATTTGTTAACTTGTAAATAAGTGATTACTTAATCCTTCCCATATTCCTTGAGAGTCCTTCAAGTGTCCTGAATGGCTTCTCCAACTTCTTCAAGCCAGTGTACACTCTTGATAATTCATGTGTAACCATATCAGTGATATGGTATTTTTCAAGTGCAGAGAAGTCACCCTCATCAATGCCCCGTACTATCTCTGTGTAATGTTCAAGAATTACAAGGAGTTCCTTAGTTAAGTCTGCCTTTGTCATTTAACAACTCCTAGATAATGGAATAAAAAATATGCATCTGTTGCTTTACATCTATAGTGACCTGTACCTTCTTCTATGTACTTAAACGGACATGTATCACAATAAACATCATTACATCTAAGTCGTTGTAATACAAGTGCCATGGGGGGGGGGAATGGCTACCTCAGGACGTATGCAGTCACCACCAGTGACACTTTTATCAAAGTTGTTAAACAGACAGTTCCATTGTGACTTGTTATCCATATGTGCAATACAGTTATTACATAACGAACAGCCACACCTAACATCATTAGATATTTTGCTCAATTCCGTGAATATCTCATCAACATTCTGATTGGTCATGTATATCACATCCTAGCAGTGAATTAAAATGTCTTGTGAGTAGTCGTGAGACACATCCATATCTTGGGGAATTCAATTTACACCTAGAACAGTTATGAGAGCAGTAATGCCTGGAGATATTCTTGCACAGGTAACGTAGTGCATCTTCATTCTTAATGGTACGTGAATGCAGTGAAAAGACAATATTAAGCAGTATATATATACATACAGACATTTCATCACAGTATGCAGAACAATTAGTACAGTCAATACCAGCACACCGTACATTGTCAAATATATACTTGAGTCTATTATGAAGTTCCTCAGTAGATATCATCTTATTAGGCATTCAGTACACCATCTTGGATATACTTCTTTGAATCAAGTTCCAAGTCAGGCAGTGTAATTGCTTCTCTGTCCTCATCAAGTTCATGTTCAGGTAACTGTGTAAGTGTCCGCTGGCATTTATCGTAGTCCTCCTGTGTGACTTCCTTGGAGTTCCACGCTATGAAGTTACATTCTTTGCAGCGTGAGTCTGCTATCTTATTTGTATTATAGCACATACCTGTAAGGTCTTCAAACCAGATACATTCATCACATATATCAAGTGCCTGTACATGTGCATCAATTTCTTCCATCGTAGTGAACTGAGTACCATATAATTCATTATACTCGTCAATCATATCGTTCTCAGTCAAGTCAGCCATGCTATACCACTTGCCACCCGACGTATAGTACATGACAGGTTTGTATCCTTCATTACTATAGAGAAGCCCCGTGTCTGGGTCTTCATAGAATTCCCCATAGATACGTGTCTCAACCCTGTCCATGATAATGAACTTACCATATGTCAGTATTTGCTGGACATAGGCAGACTGTTCCGATTCATTGGCCATGATCTTCACAAGACACATAGTATCAGACAGCGTAGCATTCTTATGTGACATCCCGGCAATGATACCATTATGTACCAGGGCACTATCAATACTATTAAGTCTTAGTCTCCTTAACTGGTGTATCATATTCGTAATGGGGAATGGATGCGTATTGCCCGGAGACTTTTCCCCATGTGTCCCATACCTGAAGTGTATTACCATCTCCTTATCTTTCACATTATTAATTGAATGCAGTGACTGGATAAGTGATTCGGAAGTCATATAGCCTTTCCTCACTGAGATAGTCCCGTCCTGATTCCTATACATATACCCCGCACCATCTGGATTGTTCCTGAAACAAGTCCGCAGTACCGTATCAGTTGGCAGGTCTACGCCTTCATCTTTATACACAATAATACACATGATTACAAGTGCCTCCTATCAAAGTACCCAAGAAGTTCAGGATACTTATCTGGCTCATTCGAAGCCATATTCTTGAAGTCATCCCACGACATATTATGTATGTCATCCAGACGGGAGTTCATAGCAATCGAGCGCATCAATTCACATAATTGTATGGATGCCTTTAACGTGTAGGGATTAAGTGTACCCCTGAAGATACGTACTTCAACCGTATCAGTCCGAAGTAAGTTAATACAGTGGTGTCGCTCCTCATAGTTCTTATTATATGCCTCCTCTGAAATTGCATTGGTATCCTGTATATTAGCAAGATTATACTTCCTTGCCCACCTATCCATACTGTTGCCTGTACGCCTGGAGAACTTTACCATCTGAGGCCAGAACTTCTCCATGATATAGAGGAACTTAGCAATATTACCATCTTGCATTGACTTCATATTGCCGAAGGCAGACTTACTGATATGGATATGTAGCCCACATGTACCAAGTTCATGACTCTTATAGCCATACTCCTTACATTTATTACATATATCGAACCACGGTACAGATTTCATGTGGTAATCAAATGACATGGGGTGTGTCTTAAACTCAATGCCTACGTCCGTGAGTGACCCATCTGTAGTCATCCACAATATGTTACCATACAGTTCATCAAGTTTATCTGCACAGTCTGACATCAGGTCATAGTCTTGATCGCCATCATACTCAAATGTGTGTTGATCCATCTCAAGTTCTACACCATAATACGTATCATGCTCCGTATCTGAGTCATCCGGTGCATTGAAGAACTTAAGACTGGGCATGTATCCATAGCCCCTGATACATCTTGATGACGAATGCATCTCCTCATAACAGTGTTCACAGAAGTAGTCACCATGACGCTCATACGCATCATCCTGGTGTATGATACGGTCACATTCCTCGCATCTCAACCCATGGTTATCGAAACAGTCATCACATACTATTGTATTATCATCACAGTGGCATTGATCATCACGATATGTCCTATCACACCATTCACATGTTAATGTATGAGATTCGGCACATTCTTCACATAGGATTCCATCTTCATCGGAGAAGCAATCATCCCCTTCATATACCAGTTCATCACATTCATCACATGTACCTACTACCATATCAGCACAGTCCTCACAGTGGTAGTCATAATCTCCAGACATGTCTTCCTGACTGAAAGTTTTACCACAGTATATGCAGTCAAAGAAGTTCTCATTGAAACATTCAGGGCATAGACTGTCGTAGTCAGGTGCATGTCGTTTCAAGTACTTTGGATACTCTCTACCGCACATCTCACAGGTATCTGTAGTTGTTGCTACCTGGAGTACGTAGTCAAGGTCTGCCTTATCATACTGTGGTAGCATCTTTGGGCAATCTGGATGCCTCCAGCCTGGACGCTCTGTAGTTACATCAATACACCTACACATGTCTATGCAGTCATATGACTGCACACCGAAGTTACAGTGTGAGTTGCGTCCTATTACCTCATTATGCTGGATACCAGCAGCAATTGGGTTATTCGGAAGTACTTCGATTTTATCAAAGTCAGTCTGTTCATGTGGTATATCCCATACCATGTACATTGGTAAGTCATACTTACTAGTCATAGTGCCTCCGGGGATATTTCCCGTATTGGTAGTCATCTGGCAGTTCATCATCATCCATAACTATGAATGAGTTATCAAGTGTGTCGTCATCAAATGTCTCCGTCATACATTATTCTCCCATATGTGGAATGGTCTAACTCCATACAATTGATATCATCACCATAAGCAGGAGTGTACCTGCAATTACGAGTGATATCCTGTCCTGTACTGTAAGTTCCATCATGTTATAGTTCCGTCAGGTTGTTCAGAACTCTATCCAATTCTTCATGGCAGAAATGATTCCTAAATGACTTAACGTATTCTTTATCATAATATTGAAAGATACATGACCTCCCCATCACATCACACGTTGTAAGTGTACAGCAGTACTTAAATCCACAACTTCTGTAATGTATTCTGTCTTCTTTATCAGGTAAGATCATATTAGATATCCCTCAGATGGGTTACAACTACTTGACAGGGTTCAGGACATCCACGCGCCCTGTAACACTGTATGGTATGCAGTGAACCTCCTTTAAATAAGCATGGATAACTCATAGTCGTACATCTCATTAGTGTACAGAAATACCTGTAATCTGTACTTCTGCGGAGGAAGTCCAACTCATCACACATAAAGTCTCTCATCAGTCCTATTCCTCCACAATGAGGTCATTTACAGAGCATCCACTTTGTGGATGAGAAAAGTATTTAACAGTGTTTGCACATATCGGGCACTTAATAACATTAGTCATCCATGTCCCATTAAGTGACTGATTAGGTGTGTATGCTATAATAAACTTAAACCCACATATTTCACATTCCAACATGTGTTAGTCCTCCAGTTCGAATTTACAGCCAGGAGCACCATACTCCGCAGACTCGTAGTTCTGCTTCCTACAACATTCACCTGTTGAGTCTATGTTCTTGCAGTGCCTACAGAATTGATTATGGAAGTCCTCATCTTCGTGCTGCTTATTCTGATCAAGTACTACGGATATCCTGGCATAGCCTAGAATCGAGCCACATGCAGGACAATACACATTCGTGCCATCATGCACATCGATGCATAACTCAAACTTATTATCGCAGTAAGGACACATGTCCTTTACAATGAATTTAGTCATGAATACCCCCTGTTGCATCTAGCATGTGTATCTCGGCCTTTACAGCCTCACAGATACGCAGATAGGCCTGTTCAACGTCCATACGTCTATGTGGCAAGCACTCGATGCTTGTGCCGGGAGCCTGTCCCACTAACTCCAGTGTGGCAAGTGCTCCTACTTCGCGGTACACTACCTCGAAGTGTAACCTTCTAGTACCTGTTCCGCCCATACATATCAGTCCTGTGCTAATTTGACAGTCATATCCTGTATATCAATTGTCATGATTAGGACATCTTCAGAGAATATCTCAACCATGCCTGACCATCTGACATTGACAATCCAGCCTGCGAGATTGGTATCTGGAATACCAGATTATCAGATATGTAGCCATTCTCTATCATGATTACAATGACAGGGAGCACCTTAATGTATTCCCGTATAAAGTGCATGTCATCCTTACTATCAGTAAAGAATGTCTCCGTGTCTCTCTTTTTACCATACGTATAGAAGGTCTTGTAGTCCTCTGGTAACTGCGAGATTGGTATCTGGAATACCAGATTATCAGATATGTAGCCATTCTCTATCATGAATGGCATATAGCGACCTTCATAGTCTGGTGCAAGGTATCTCCTTCCTCCATTATCTATGCTTTTCAATGCAAGGGGTACACCCTTGAACATGTAGACATATCTATTGAATGTCATGTGCATGTTAGTCCTCCTTCTTCTCGACTTTCATCACACTGTCAGTGGGTGTGACCTTGAAGAATGCCCCGACATTACCTGTTATCTGATACTCATTACCTTGTTTCAGAAGGCATGGTACACATACGTCGGTGCAGTTATCTGTCATGGGTTTCTTACATCGTACACATTTTCGTGTATCAGTCATGAAGTATCTCCTTAATGTGCCATATCAGGCACTTGACGGAGCAGAAGTCTCCCTTAATCAGATGTACTGGCAGGCTGCCCTTACAGGCAGGATAGCGCATTTCCAAGTTAGCATGGAAACACTGTGTATCACATTGTGTCCCACAGTGATCACAGAAAGTGCGCTTCATGCTCATCCACCAGTACATTCACAGGACTTGATTACATTATACCTGCCCAGTTGTGTGCATGTCTTCTCCGTGGTGAGTGCTGACAGATGTTCTTCCTTTAGTGGTACTCTGTAGAATCCTTTACCGTTCTTATAGATGGCAAGAATGTATCCAGCACTCTTTCCGTAGATGTCTACAAGTTCTATGAACATCCTATCATCATAGACTGGATGTTCTACTAGCCGTATACTGTACTCTACAGGTATCGGCTTTGCTTCAGTGTATATCTTGAGTGTCATGCTAATAGAGCCTCGAGTCTGTCGGTGTTGATGTTAGCACCGAAGATGTGACCACAGTTCCGGCACATTATGGCAGTAACTATCTCGAAGTCGTACATCAGTACACCCCCATCTGGATTGGCAGTGCATGAAACTTGGTCACACACTCATTTATCCGAGTGATGATAGGCTGTGGTGCGCTACCTTGTATATCTACGTGATAGCGGCTGAACACAGCCTTGAAGTTTGTCCCGTTGCCCTTTGCAGATGCTAGGAGTTTCCCGTTGTCGAAGCCTATCCAGATATGTGTGCCCCTGTAGGCATCATCCAGAAGTGTTCCCTTTGTCATTATCTACCTCCCGTATGAATTCTTCTTGATCTATGTTGTAGTCTGAAGTCTATACATCCACGACTTAATGTCGTGTACCACTTATCCCGGTGGCTCGGAAGATACCCCTATCTTGAAGGGGCAAGTCCCACCACACGTATGACCGCATGATGGGATGCAATGAACTTGTACGCCCACTCTACCACCTTACTCATTGGACATGAACCTATGAGGGTAGGGCGGGCTATACCCACATGATAGTGATGGACTATCTAAAGGTCGGCCTATGTAGGTGTATGTATAATGTTTAAAGAAGGTGTCAGATGTAAAACACTTTTCAAATATATTACACATACTCTACATGTATATGTAAAGTATGTTTTACGTTTTCACACCGTCCTGCGGTAAAAATCAGAGGACGTATAATGCTCCATTTCCGATTTGAGTGCCCACTACTGGAACATTTTTGGCATACGGTACTTTTTTTACCGTTACCATATATAAAGTAGTGGGGTATTTTTCAGGACGGTGAACGGCGTTGACACCCCCATCTCACGTTTGGATGATTGAAAACTTTGAAATTCACACTTCCAAGATGTGGTGTACGTCCTGAAGGGGCATCTCATTTTTGAGCGCCGTCCTGAACTATAGAGATACGTTGAAATCTCTATAGTGTTTGATAGAATCTCTATAGAGATATATAGAAATCTCTGTATTGCATATATCTAAATATCTATAGTGTGTGAGGGGATGCACAAAAAAAAAGGTGTGGGGTTAGAGTGTAACCCCGTTCACCTGTGCGAGGGTCTTGCCCCTCTCTGGCTGTGTGCCGTTGATTGATTCGGCCACTTCTGCGGCCTTGATGAGCATGTCGATGTCGGCCTTCAATGCCGTGAGACGGGCGACTGATGCGAAGGACAGTGACCCCTTCGGATTCTTCGAGTTGTTCCACTGACTGAAGGTGCGACCATCTGGCGCCCTTACTATGTGCACTCTACCCATTGTGCCTTCTACGGGCACCTTGCGATATCCGTTGACAGGGTTGACCTTGTCAAGTGCTGCGTTCACAATGCTGGCTGGGTTAGCCACTTGCGTGACCTTCTTACCTGCTGCGATTTTTGCCATGTCTGTATCTCCTTTGGCCCTCACAACTAGAGTGTGTGAGGGTATGTCCATCTATAGGTCTGACCCTATAGAAGGATGGGTTTACCTCCGCATCCATCGGAGGTTTACGAGGTCATACTTCGATCTTACTCCTACTTGCCTGTGGTGCTTCCTTATCATGTGTTTCATCCTACCCCATAGTGGGGATGCCCGCCCCAAGGTCTGACCCAAGGGCGCGGGTTTGCGCATACGCGAGGGTATCTCTCACCCCCTCGCGCACGTTATTCGGTGTTCAAACCACGCACACGGATACCCCTCACGGACTACCCCCTTCGCTACCTACTTACGGTTCGCTACCTTGCAGTATGTGCCATCCCATATCTGCCGGTCTACGCTACCTGCATCTGTGCAGGCTCGCGCATTTACTACTTCGCTTCCAGTTCCCGGCAAATAGCCTCACTACACCTGTGCTGCATTTCACGCTGTGCTGCGTTGCCGACAGTGTTGTAGGGATGGGCATTGTGTGCCATGCGCTACTACTTTACAATTGGCCTATGTCAGTCCGACACTCATCGAGTGCCGTTTACCAGCCGTACCGCCGAGGTTGTCACCCCTCTCGCAGTAGTAACTCTGGTGACTCCATGCTTCGCTAGCCTAGCCCGTAGCCCACCGTCCACCTTCGGATGACCTCCGGTATCAGTGTGGTTCGCGCGCGGATTGCTGCTCTGCTAGGCTGTGCAGCCGCTCCGCTCGTCTGGCCTTATGCCTGTCCTCGGCCACCCCTTACGCCGGACACCACAATTTACAGGCCTTGTGGTTCCCCGAAGGGCACATCATACTATACCTTTGAGTATATATAGTGTTTGATTTGTTTAAAAACGCTATACGTGCGCCATTTTGACGAAAAAAGGCGCATCGGGCGCCATTTGAAAATTTGATATCCGTCGACTATACACCGATACGATATTTTAAAATAACGGTGTTTGAAAACTTTGATACATACCCACACTCTTAAAAAGGTGTCTATGGGGGGTACGACTTGCTTGAAAAATGGTATTTGAAATGTTTATAAGTTATCACTGATGCTACATATCTCTGTACCAGACTTCTTTGCGGCCGTCCTTCGGGTACATCCTGGGCAACAACTCCGAGCCTTGCTTAAACCCGAGTGACTCGAGTAACGGTTGCATAATGTAGTTAGGCATAACTACCCGCACGTCCCAGCCGTCCTTAATCCAGTCCTCAAGTAACTGCCTTGTATTGCCTTCTTTGGGATGCAAACTCCTGATATAGTAGAGGTATATCTCTCTATCTTGTAGGTGTATGTCTATCTTGCCATCAAACTTCAAATATGTGAAGCCAACCTGTTCGGCCAGATCATCACCTGGATTAACCCAGTGCATCTGCTCATTGTGCCTCTTATTCACATTGATCACTCAGTCATGTTATATGTAAACGTTATCTGAGGACTATAAGGCGGCTGATACTTCCTGCAATATCCCCTAAAAGAGCATGTCTCGCATTTTGGTTCAAAGCATGGTGGTATACATGGATAGCGTGTATACAATATATAGTCACTTGATGTACTTGCTGTATTGTTATACGTCATACATATAGTGTATAGAATATAAAGTTATAAGGCTTTCGAAGACACATTTATAAGCATGCTATGCACATCTAGTTGCATGAATTCATGGGGGCTTTCAACTGCCATTGACCTGTATGGATGTAACCCGAAACTCATTCGGGATCCAGACACAATTCGTGACTTCATGTCCAGACTTGTCAAGGTCATAGACATGGTGCCATATGGACCATGTATTGTAGAGCGATTCGGCACGGGTACCAAAGAGGGATACTCGGCCGTCCAACTCATTGAGACATCATGCATAACGGCGCACTTCGCTGAAGATTCAAACTCGGCCTACATTGACGTATTCTCCTGTAAGGACTACATACCAGAAGAGGCTGCTACCTTTGCTGCTGACTTCTTTGATGCCGCCGACTGCCTCTGTGTTCCACTCGTGCGTGAATAAGGACGTGTTACATGTGACCGTTATGTATATATACATCAAGAACGAACACTATGTGGGTGACCACCCATGGTAACTAATGCATTAATACCGATACTTGTAAGCGCTGCAATGGCCGGCTTCTTTGGCGCACTCAAGTACTATTCCAACACCATTGGTCCCGAACCTGAGAAGTTCGAGATTAAGAAGTTCCTTCCTATAATCACTATCTCTGTGATTGTCAGTGTTGGGTTTGCGGTTGGCGCGGGCGATATGCTCAATGCCGATCAAGTAGTTGAATACCTTACTGCTAACTTTACTCTTGTAACGTTTGTCAATACCATCTACGGGATGATATTGAAAAAGTATCCAGATGCTCTTTCCTTCCTTACCCCCTAACCATCCCCATATTTTCTTTCTTTTCTACTATACTTATAGTATGTCTTGATATAAGGTAAAGACTTACTAGTCTATGTAGGCCTAAAAACCTACAGTGGTGGTAGTGGTGGTAAGTAAGACTATAAAGGTGATAGCGGGGGCAATCCTCGTCGCTATCTCAATAATCGGGATTGTGGCATTTGCAGAGGTTCCTTCTAAGGAATATACCTATGAGGATGTAACCTTTGATGGACCCATTTTTACACCCGCTGATGGATCGGAAGACTTCATCTTCGGCAATGGGGCATACACACCCGTCGGTACTGGTATCTATGAAAATCTCGGCACGACTGTCTACGGTACACTCTACGTGTCTGATCTCAATGCGTGGGTCGTAATTGATCCAGCAGGGCAGGCAATCATGAGTGGTAGCGCGGACTCAAGTCATGTAATGGGGGTCTAAGACATGTATAAGAATGTTGTACTGGCAATGCTGGCTATGACTATAATTGTCTCGGCAGTCTCTGCTGGGTCAGTTATCTCTATGTCGGCTACTGGCCTTATAAGTACAGCCAGTGACACGATTGACACTGGTTGTAACTCATTGAATGCATTCGGTACATCTACCTTCGGTGTCGCGGATATCAACTACGTCAGTACTGAGACTTTGGTTGGTACTAGCAGGTCGATCACCTCACTCGGGGGCAAACTCACTGCATCGGACTCCATGCTCTCAATGGCCTACTCGAACCCTGTACAGAATTGTACAACTGGTATGTGTAAGCAGGAGGGTGGATTCTATAATACAGTGACTGCTAACTCTGAGGTCACGCTTGTTGGCCCTGGCTATGTCTCGGTCATGTCCGGTGTCAATGCCTTTGGTGTTGATGCGGCTGGTACTGGTAGGATGTCCTATAGCACTGGTGTACTTGACATGACTGGCACAACTGATAATAGCAAGTGTATCACTGAGTTCCGGCAGAGTGAGAGGATCAATGTCGTGGGTAAGTTTAACCTGTCCAGCAGGTTTACCTACACACGGTAATTTTTACATGAGGTTTAACATGAAGAAGGAGAATATACTTATAACGATTATAATGGTATCCGCATACATTGTATGTGTTACGTCAGGTATGCTCTTTTCTGAGTATACACAGAAGATGGAACTTCCGTACTATGAGGGTATCTATATTGAGGATGGCTTTGAGAGTTGGAATAAGAGCGTCGTGAATATCAGTGTGACAGGGAATCCATCTTCCTTTGATTGGTTCTGCGTACAGGACGTCCTCAATGAGTGGAATACGAAGGTAGTGTATCCTAAACTTGGATATAGTAATACGTATCCAGATATTACCATAGCATTTGTTGAGGCGCGCGACGAGGAATGGGCCGGGGCAACCTGGGCTGGTACAGACGGCAACAAGACGCTTATGTGGTCTTATATTGAAGTACGGACCAGTTGGCCTCTGAGCCGTGAACATGTCATAAGGCATGAATTGGGCCACGCTATGGGACTCTGCTATCATAGTAATCATCCAGACTCGACTATGTATGGGTGGGCAACTGGAGTAGGCCAGTGGTCCCAGGAAGACATCCAGATAATTGAGCAACTATATAGTGGTAATAGGTTCCCCACAGTATAGTAATAGATAACTGTATAAGTAATAACGATATATTTATTATGCAGTCATGAAATGTCCACTATGTGATGCTGGTGATACAGGTAGGATCTGGTCTAAGGAGATCCTCACCGGCAGAAAAAATATAGAAGAGGCCGCGCTGTTCTTCAAGACAACATCTTCTCAAGTACAGACACATGTGTATGAACACTATCAGCCTGAACTTGTAGTAGAAGAGACTGGCCAGTGTGAACCTGAGGATTTTTACCTGAGAGAACTCCATAAATTGTTGAAGCAGTTAAAAGACTGGACTACTTACTGTGTGAAGTCCTCAGATATGTCCAATAGGGATATTGAGACGATGGTAAAGTTGGTGAAGGAAACGCGCGACACACTTAAAGTCCTGGGTGAGTTTGAGGGCCGCATCAACAAGCAGGCCCAGGTTCAAGTTAATATAGGACTTATTAATGATCGCTATGAGAAGATACAGAATTTCCTGCTCACGGAGGCATGTGACGAATGCAAGATGAAGATGATCGATCTAATGGATCAACTGACAATTTCGAGTACCTCCGCACAGTAGTGAAGGGAAACCGGGATCCAGTCTGGTTTATCACAGAGATACTTGGGGGCAGTCTCTATCCCAAGCAGGAAGAACTTATAAGGCACTTCTATCAGCACAGATATGATAGCAAGAAGGAGCAGATGCGCCGCCTCATCATAGAGGCTGGACAGCGCAGTGGTAAGACTGTCTTAGCGTCCTTCATAGGCATGTATGAGTTCTTCACAACTATCACGATTGATAATCCTTCTAAGCATTATGGCCTTGTAAAGGATCAGCCTATATTTATTACATGTGTGGCTACGTCTAAGCAGTTGGCCGAAGATGGTGTCTATGCTAATATCCTGAATCATATAGAAACGAATGAGTGGTTTAATACGTGGTTTGATCTGAATTTCAAGGAAACCCGTATAGAGTGTCCTAAGAAGAATGTAGTCGTACAGGTACTCGGGTCATGGATGAATACCGCAGTGGGTCGTTCTAATATCTGTGCTATAATGGATGAGGTAGACTACTTCGACGAGACTGCCGGTAAGCGTGGTGCCTGGGCCATCTATGAGAAACTGAAGAACTCTACGGCTACATTCAAGGCAGATGGCCACCTCGTAGCAATAAGCAGTCCTAAGACTGCCAGTGGTATCATCAGGAGTCTGGTTGATGACGGTAAGAATGACCCTCACTCTGTTGCAGTATCATTACCTACGTGGGAGATGAATCCCCACATAACCTTTGAAGAACTGGAACAAGAATATAAGTATAACATGACGGCCCTGTGGCGGGACTTCGGTTGTCAGCCTGAGATAGCAGGTGGCCTCCAGTTCCCCGAAGGCATCAAACTCACACCTATGCCTAATGTCCTGAAGATACCAGGATATCGGGATAAGGAGCCAGTCAGCCGTGTGATGGCCATCGACCCCGCTATTAAGAATGATGGCTTCGGCATAGCCTGTGCACGGAGGGATAATATGGGCAACATCATAGTTGATGGAGCCATGAAATTTACTCGTAAGGATGGGAAGGCCACCATCAGCCCGGATGATGTCTCACAGTTTATCTACAGTGCAATTCCACGCTTAAATATCAATGCATTTGTATTTGATACCTGGATGTTCCCCAATATCATAGTGGATGTCCAGACACGATTTGGAATAGAACCTACTAAGCACATCGTGAATAAGGAAGACTACGATAGGTGGAGAGGCTTACAGGAGATGCCCAATCAAGATTATCGCTTGATGATCGTGGAGGACGAAGACCTCCAGCGTGAGGGCGACCGGTTGCTAGTAAAGTCTGGTGATACTAGGCTACCAAGGGTTGATCACCCATTCACAGGTAGTAAGGATATAGCAGACTGTGTCTGTAATTGTATCTGGTTCCTTGAAACCCAGCAAGTAATGGATAAAACACCTCCAATCCTGATATTGGAGACATGGTAATATAGAGGTAAATATATGGGTATAATTGAGAAGATCAAAACATTTGCATCTCTCGGTGTAACAGCCACTAAGCCCGTAGATAAGATAGCCGCATCGAAGACTATCACGAATGAGTTAATATCGTATTTAATGGGCCTCTCAGACTTCAATAGCCTGACGGAGGAGGAAATCTACGAGCAACTCTATACGTGGGAGCCGGAGATAGGCGGGTCAGTTGACCGTATGTCTACGATGGTTGGTGAGTCCTTCAAGCATTGCTGCCTGAAGAACGATGTTGATAAGCCAACTGAGTTACACACGAAGATGTTGAAGGATGCCAATAGGCTTTCCGATGAGATAGGAGTACGGGACTACTTTGAGATGTTCTCCGAGATACTCGAACTGCATGGTAACTTGTATCTTGAGCCAAAGGACATAACACTGGATATCCTGCCGAACAGGTATGTGACATTGGTTGATAAGCCAGAGCGTACTCATAGTGCAGTAGGATCGGGTAAGGCTGATACGATCATAATGGAGGCCAACTACCTTGTCCTGTATGAAGGCGACATATCACAGAGGATCCTGCCCAAAGACAAGTTTATACACATTAAGTATAAGACTACACCTGTCTACTCGATAGACTGCAAAGGCCGCACATGCTATGGTGTATATAGTCCAAGTCCCCTACATAGAGTTATCTTACCTGTGTGGTGGAAGCGGCAGACAATGATCATCGATATCATGTGGAGACTGATGAACGTCCCGCGTGAACACCACAAGATCGATGCCCAGATGTTCAGCCTGGATAAGTATGCAGGTGACTTTGCCACAAAGAAATCCCTGGCTATGGCCGACGCTACAGCCTACTTGGCCGAATACACAGATAAGTTGAAGACCAAGGTACCTGACCAAGGCTACGTAACCCTGAACACGGTGGAGATTGATAAACTGGATAACAAGTCGTCCAGTTACATGCAGACTAATGAGTTGATTGATCAGATCAATAGCCAGATATGGACTGCCTTGAACATGCCCAAGTCCATGATAGCGGGTGAATCTACTAGTAGTTATGCCAGTGAACTTGTCATAGCAGGCTACGTAACACAGAAAGTCACACAGTTGTCAAGTAAGATTAAGCCTGTTATCCTGCGTGTCCTGCGTGAACGGCTCAAATCAATGAACAGTTCCTACCCAGTGGACGACCTTGACTTATTCATGGACTTAGATATAGCCGTGACCGAGTTGGAGAAGTTCCGGCAGATGGCAATCATGGCAGACTTAGGTATCTTCACAGAAGATGAGATACGCGGCTATGCTATGTTTAAGCCACTTACTGAGGATCAACGCGACAAGTTAGTAGTTAAGGATGTAGCCCCAGCCAGTATGCAAGTACCCAAGATAGCGGGTAGTCCTGAGACACCACAGAGTCACATACAGCATAGTACAGACAAGGGACAGAATATGTATAAGGCAAGTGAAAGGTAGTGTTATATATGGTTAATACTATATTATTTAAGCGGTGGGTATTATAATGGCTCCTATTACTTGGAAGAGTGCAGAGATCCTTAAGGTCTTTGGCACTACCATAAGAGAGGGGATTTATACCGGCGGCAAGACAGAAGTCGCCGGAGGTATAACTACCCGTGATACCCCCACGAACTTTACACCGGCGAAGATAGCCAATATTTATGAGAATATATCTACCCATGTTCCATTCTATCTTGGACATAATGGTGGACCTACTCGTAAGCCTATTGGTTATGCATACAAGTTTGGTGTCACTGAAACCCTGGATGACATCAAGTACAATGGTTTCGTATTTGACCAGGATGCAATGCGCAAGATATCCACAGAAGGCTATGACAAAGTTAGCCCTGAGATACTGGATGACTCCAATACGCTTGTCGGCATTGCATTCGTTATGAATCCTGCCATTACTGGTACTGAGGCCGATATGGAACCGATAGTATTTAGTAAGGGAGATACAACTAGTGTGACTGGAGACACAAAGATGTCTGAACAGTCAACAGAGACTCCAATTACTAATAATGTACCGACACAGACTATTCCTGCACAGGTTACTCCTACACCGAGTATACCACAGGTAGCAGCACAAAATGTAGCACAGATTGCTACACCGAGTGTGGATGTATCGGCTCTTGTTTCGCAGGTGGAAGATTATAGGGGTAAATATGAGCAGGCTACTGCGCAGATTGAAGCCCTCATGACACAGAGATATGATGGTGTCGTGGCGGAAATGAAGGGACTGGGTGTCTCTGATCCAGGTTCAATTGTACGTGGCCTGCCTACGGAACAGAAGATTGCCGTGCTCTCCAAGATGAAGGAAAGCATCGTTCTCAATAAGCCTCTGGCATCACCAACTCCTAATGCTCCGACTGATTCGGCGCAGAAGACAGACATAGATAAGGCTCTCAATGAAGTCCTATCTGAACTTGGTGTTAAGCCAGACGAGTATGCAAAAATAACAAAGAGGTAATGAAAACATGTCAGGTGGACAGTATAACCCCGCACAGGGAATTGCCTATACAGTGTATGAGGCGGTTGATTATGCGGGTCTGATTGTTACCATGGGCGCTACAGCCAACTATGCTAATATTTGTGCTGCATCTTCGGATGAACCCATGGGGTATACGTTTACGAACAGTAAGCATCCGACTACTGCTGCATCCCAGGCTGCACAGAAGGTCACCATCATGGCGCTCATCGAGGGCCAGATCGTTGAAGGTGTCCTTCCCGCAACTCATGGTGCTATTGCAGTAGGTAATGAACTTATGTGTACAGCCGCAGGTAAGATTATCAAGAAGACTGATGGCGCAGGTTGGGTCGTTGGTCGGGCAATGGCTGCTGTGGATGAGAATACGGGCGGATACCTGAAGTTCCGTGTATCCAAGCGGTACGTATCTGCATGAGGTGACCAAGATGTATAAGTATTTTGAGGCTACAACCTCCGATAAGAATATCCTTAAGAAGGAGATTCTGAGAAATCTCATTGAGGTCCGCGCAGAGGAACTCATGGTGGCCAAAGACCTTGTGCCGATTGACACAATGGACGCACTTGAACTCAAGATGACTCTTCCGAAGGTCACACGGTTTGACCCTGAAGACATTGCAGAAGGCGGTGCCGCTGGTTACCAGATGCTTGAGTGGTTCGATACGACTCAGGTCATGAAGAAACAGCAGACAAGGATTAAGATCACCGACGAGGCCAAGGCCCGTATGCAGGCTGATATTCAGACTAGGAAGTCTATTGAGGCTGCTGCTCGTGGTCTTGCCTGGGCACGAGATACCGATGTGTTCACGACACTGGCCAGTGGCTATGTGCACACTGCGGCTGCCGAGAATTACTGGACTGGAGCCGATGCAGACATTGCAACTGATGTCTCGATTGCTCTTGATACCATGCTTACTGGAACCTATATGACTGATGCCGATCTTCAGAACATGAGGATGGCCGTTCCTATGGGACTCTGGGGATACCTTAACAAGCCCGTTACACTCGGGACTATGGATAAGACCTTCTGGAGTGACTATATCCAGAGCAAGTATAACCTGAAGATTGTCTATACAAGGCAACTTACAACTGATGCATATATCGTTGTGAACTCGCCTGAGACAGCCAGCCATATCGTGTATGGTGGAAGTGCAATCCCAACATCAGAGTCTGGAAGGATTCTTGGTGTCGGTGAAGAGTACGTGTTCACTCACTACTTCAAGACATTCATCATGCCCGAAGCCGAAAACGGAACAACCAACCACCGGATCTACAAGATCAGTGGAATCAAGGCATAGACGTAACTCTGGTGGGACATGGCCATAGAACTTGGACCGATACGAAACAAGGTCAGGAGTACACTTAGCGATGTCCCTCGGGAGTTCCTCTCAGATGCACAGATACTTATTGAGTTGGAGAAGGCACAGGCTTTCTGCGATATGTTAGTAGCATCTACCACGGCTGAGGCCTATCTGGCCAAGTGCTATGAGGTACTTGCTACTTACTATTCTTATATTAATTATACGACCCTTGCAGAGCGACAACTTGGCACACTACCACCCACTTCCAAGATCAGGCTCGATGCACTAAGACGCGTAGCCGTATCATTCCTTCAACTAGTCAGTACGTATCCTGTAGATGAGAATCTCCTGATAGACAAGAGTGCCTTAAAGGACACTATTGTTGCGGATATTGCCTTATTACCCACGGTGCTAGACGATGATTAATCCTGACAAGTCATTCGCAAACAAGAAGAAGCAACTTATCAATGAACTTAATGATAAGTTACGTGTATATTGGATGCGTAATGTCAAGCAGTACTTTAATCTTCGTGAGACAAAGTGGGGGCTGGACCCAAAGACAAACCATCGCTATGTAATAGCACCCTACTCTATGTCCAGTAAGGGTGCTGGATTGGGTGAACCACGACTTCGTAATGCCATTATGTTAAACTGGGTTCCATCTTCTAATATGGTTACTGTGCGTGTTGCTCCTATCATGGTAAAGAGTCAATCCAGTTTTCAGACTGTAAAGGTAGGAACCAGGACTATGACTGAGGGTTGGAAGAACCGTGCCAGGAAAGGTGCTAACAGGGCCTATGACTTGATAGACCTATTGAGTATAGGTACACATGAAACTCCTGGTGCCTACGTCAGGTACAGGTATAATGGGTACTATAAGTATGATGTAGACATGCGAGTAAACCGTGGTGTACGTCATGCTACAACTGGCGACACATGGAATAGATGGATGAACCGGTTCATAGCATATATGGATTCATGCCTTCAGGACACTGCTAATAAGTTAGCAGATGCAGCCTTAGATGACTTGAGTATGTCCAACTTCTCAATTGATGGGATCGTGGAGGAACTTGAATGATTACCGAAGTTCGTGATGCCTTAACATCGTTAGGCTACACAGTACATACCACTAGGCAGGAGAAACTTAGTACTGGTGATATGGTAGTAACACTTGAAGATTGTAATGTAGAGATAGAGACAACTGCTACCTACTGGGCACGCAGTTGGATTGCTATCGAGTGGGAGACAATGGATCCCGATAACATACCTACAAGTATCGTTACACTTGTGGAAGCCCTCGAGGAGTACATAGTAAATACAACTAATACTCCATGTAAGGCAACATTTAAATTCGTACAAAGCGAAGTAAATCAACTAGGACTAATGTATCGTGTGTCGATTATAATCGAATACGTGGAGGAGATAAGACTTGACTAGTACAAGATTCTTTGCGTTCCGTGGACCCGAGACAGTGTACGGGGATGGTGCCACTGGTGAAACGTGGTATAAGATCCGTGCGACTGGTATTGGGGATCCTGTGAACCGCAATCCGGCCTTTGAAGAGGCCCTGGACATCTCAGTTCCAACTTATGCTGTAGGTGGACCCTACAACGTGAATGGTACTGTAGATGCATTACTCAGGTTTGGAGGGTTCGAGCCTCTGTTTGGTTCTCTGCTTGGTGCATCCAACGGAGGTAAGTATTACCTTACTGATACACCGCAGTCCTATGCGTTCCTGATTGGTGACGATCAGGCTTCCGTGGGAGGAGTTCAGACAGGTGCTCAGACTTCATACTATGGGTGTGGTATCAGTTCAATGGAGTTCACATTCGCCGTGCGAGAGTTCGTACGTGTGCGGATGACGTGGATTGGGCAGAAGGCCCAGGCTGCTACAACTGGTGCATTTGTTGAACCGGAATGGTATGTATCACCGACTACTGATAATGCGGCTGTATACTACAACGCAGTTATCAAGATTAATGACGAACCGCTCACTGCGAAGAACGTAACACTTCGTATTGATAGGAAATTCGATACCGATTATCACTACATCGGCAGTCCGCTCTTGCAGGGTCTGTACATGAATGGACAGACTGAACTTGGTGGCTCTATGACACTGGGTTCCGGTGAATGGACTACCTTGAAGAACGTGATGACTGGTGGGAATGAGAGTTCAATCACTACGTCTGCAAGTAACATTACCCATATTGGTACTGATTCGCTGAACGAACTCGATACGGCTCCAATGGAGATTGACCTGTTCGATAAGGACGGTGTCGCTGTTGGTAGATTCGTAGCAGGTACCTGTGTATTCTCAGAATCCAACAGGTCAGTTACTGGACGTAACCAGTGGGACAAGACAGTCAACTATCGTATCATTGTTCCAACAAGTACAGACTTCTATATTGAACCACAGTGATGAGATATGGTAAAACAACCTAAGGAACCAGTAAAACAGGATGTGACAGAGCCTAAAACAGACTCTGCCCCTGTTAAACTGATTTACAATGTAGAGACACCATCTGGTGTATATACAGTTAAGAGGCCAGGGGGCCGTGTGGGTGTTATACACTTCACACTCGTATCGAAGGCTATGCCATCGGGGCAGAAAGACCCCGAGACTGGAGAACTTGTTACAAGTCCCGCAGATCAGGACAGACTCGAGAAATCGTTCATGGAATGGACAGAGAAAGTCTTACCTGCTATCTATGTAGATGGGCCTACCTCCTTGCAGGATATGCCCGGAGAGGACCAGTATGCGCTGTTCCTTGCTATGTTTACAACCGTCAACGTAGGTGGACGGGACTTGTTTCGGTTTGTCTAGTGAAGCAACATACGATAAGGATATAGAAGATAGGGCCACAGAGATTGGTCTTCTGGCTTATTTGGCCGGGGTTCGCCCCTCGGCACTTTTTGAATGGAACGATCCTGAAGAATGGATGGATCGCCTAATGTTTGACCTCGAAGTTTCGGGGATGGCATATAAGGTCTTGATAGACCTGAAACAGATATCATAGGAGTATTAAGATGGCAGTTAAGCGAGATATAGACATAAGTGTTAACCTAAAGAACCTTGAGAAGGCCAAGGGTTCCATCAGGGAAATGAATGCTGAGGTAAGAACACTTGATAGCAGTATTGGTACTGTTTCTAAGAATGTTGAAACCCTGTCAAGTCTGGTAACCAATCTTAATAAAATATCTCAGCAGACAAATACTACTATTTCATCTATGATATCGCAGATGCAAACTGCCTCTCCTCCTAAACCTGTTTCTCCTGAAAGGGCCGCACAAAATGCAAGGCGTACCAATAAACTTGCTGAAGACAATAATACACTTAATAACCAAGTTAGAAAGAACATTGAGGCATTTGAAAAGCGTCAACAGGACGTAAAAAATGATGTTGCTAAAGATACGGCTGCTATCAACTCCCTCCCCTCTTCTGGTGGAGGGACAACACCTATACAAGAAGCAGTAAGTGATTTAAAAAAGACACGGGCATCTAAGAAGACACAAGTGGCTAGTGCACCGCCCACACCCAAGGTAGAAAGTGCTCGTACACGGCAAGCACGGGAAAAAAGAGAACAGGCTGAAATTGAAAAACTGGATGCCGAGAGGTTGTTACAAATAAAGCAAGGTGCACACTCTCAGCCCTCATTCTTTACTCATTATGCTCCTGATATAACTCCACGTAGGCAATACAACGTGAAGGCCTCGAAGATGGCCCTTGGTTATGCCAAGACATATGCTGATAGTATTGCTAATGAGGATAACCCAAAGGGCGAACTAAACCGTGGTGGTATGGACATGGCCGCACAGGCCATTGCTGCCATCAAAGAAAAGGACCATAATGTATTAGTAGCCAAGGCAGGAAGAGAAGTAGTAGGTGGTCTTGCCTATAAACTTAAGAGTCACATAACACATAGGCAGGCCGATATTACTAATGTAGGAACCAAGTACCGTGGCATGGGTGCTGGCGACGCCTTGATGGACTTGCTTGAAGAACAGATGATCAAGCAGCGTGTCGATACATCCACTATACCACATGCATATCCTGCGGCACATAACCTGTATATGAGGCATGGCTATATCCCTGAGAACATGCAGGATGTCGGTAACCGGACTACCCGGATGACCAAGTACTATTCTAATCAGCGTTTCTTGGAGATGGATGCTCCCAATATAACTCCTATGCGTATGGGGGCCTCACAAGATGAATTAAGGGCACTTCTTGCAAGGACAAATAAGTCTGGTAGAGAAGAGGCATATTGGAAAGACCTCATGACAGGTAAGGAAAATACCCCCAGTTATCTGTCATCTGGATCCAATATTGATTATATGATGAGTATTGAAAAGGCAAAAGAACTTGCAGGTACATTATCTGCTGCATATCACTCTCATCCAGGTCATCTTAAAGCAATACCATCTATACAGGATGTAATTGCTGGATCTGCAATACCCGGAATGACAGGAATTGTTGCAGGTTCAGGTAACGTCATGGAGATGCAGGTGCCTAAGAATATCAATGCCAATGCATTCTCATCAGAATGGGGTAATGCTGTTAAGAAACTTAGTTATACTGCGTGGCAAGGTCGTACCGATTCTGAGTATCAGCAAGTCATACAGGATGAGTTCTTAAAGATAGCCAAGAAATTCAACATACAGGCACTTGTGTATGATATTATGCCTCAGTCCATTGGTGAGGCTATGGCCAATGCCGCCCCTGATATAGAGCCTAATACTTATAAGGATTTACTCAATGATGCATTTAGGTTAAATCCAAAGATGTCTAATAAGGAGGCTATAGCCAAGATACAGGGCACATTTGGCTCCTCTGTTACTACCAGTAAAGTGACTAAGGCCATGACTGAGATACGTAAGGCATTTAAGGAAGCACAGAAAGTTCTTGGCGATCCAATTTCTGTATCCCGATATGATGCACTCACTGGTGAGACTGTTGAATCTGACTCCATGACTGATCCTTCCGTACCAGAAGGTGTAATGACACGGCCATATGGTGGGCAATACAAGTCAAGGAAGAGTCTTTTCAGGTCAAGAGAATATGTCAGGTTCCAGATGCCTATTGCCATGTATGGGGCACAGAGTGGACAGGACATATCAAACTTCTTATCGTTACTTGGTCAGTATGCGGGTGACATTGGTAGATTCCAGGTACATACAAGTAAGTCGTATCCTGTAACTGATGAACTCCGTACACAGAATATAGAACTTTCTGCTATTATTAATCGTGAAAATATTGGGGTTATTGAGAAGCAGTTGCAGGCTGCATGGAACGCTGCAATACAAGAATCTCCAGCCATTACTGAAGGTACTGGTAATGTATTTGTGGGTCAGATTGGACGTTACGTTAAGACGCCCGATACTGAACTTGAGGCTGCAAAGACCACCAATGAAAGACTCACTGCTGAGATGCAGAATCTTAAGAATCTTGCAAAGGAAGAACGTCAGGCACAGAAAGAAACACTTGATAGATTCACAGCAGAGATACTTAATAATAAGTTACTTGGTGCAGAGGAAGTTAGGACCAAGACAGATCAGTTAATTGCTGATATGCATAATTTAAGGGGCCTTGATAAGGAGGAAAAAGGTAGACAGGCTGAGAAAATAAGCCAATTAACTGCCGAGACATTAAATGCACGGGGCCTTAAGACAGAAGAGAAACAGACTCAGAGAGATTTACTTGACCGTATCACTGCTGAGACACTTAATGCTAAGTATTTAAAGGCTGAACAACTTGCAGATGCGAAAGAATTCAGTGAATTCATACTCATGGCTGAGGCAATACCTGAGGATCAGCGTTCACAGGAAAAGTTTTGGGATACATACATGCGTGAGTATGGTGCCACGCGTGAGGCTCCTCCTGGTACAGGTAAGGGTAACCGACAGAGTCCACTTGCCAAGGGTGGCTTCTTCGAGCAAGTCAAGGGTATGGGCAAAGATATTGGTGTCACAATTGATAATCTTGGAAGTAAGGGTGGTATACTCGGTAAGTTATCCTGGACCTTCACAAGTCTGGCAATGAGTGCACTTGGAGTCTACTTCTCCCTGATGTCAGTTGTCAATATGCTCAGCCAGGGCATCATGTCTGTGTTTAATCCCTTGCAGAACTTGCAGGGGGCCATACAGTCTTATGCCATGGGGCAGATGAAACTGAAGAATGGTGCTGCCGACCTCGATGAGTACTTCAAGAAACTTGGAGTAGACATTGGAGATATAGCCGAGGGTTCACTCAGGTTCCAGTCTATCCTTGGTGGTTTCCAGACATCTCTTACGGCATTCGGTGCCAAACTCATGCTGGACCCCGAAGTATGGGAAGACCTTCAGGGTATCCTCTCCGAAGTCCAGGACTTCCTAACAAGAGAGGAGACATTCACACTTGTGAAGGGTATCATATCTGTACTTAAGGATAGTTTACCTGACATACTTGAGGCATTCATGTTTATTGGGGAAGTCATCAGGACTATGCTTCCCTATGCAGGACTGTTCGCTAAGGCCTGGGCTGCTGCCCTTGTACTTATGCCAGTTGCATCATTTGTCTCTGCACTTACTAATATTGGTACTGTAGTAGTACGATTAATAAGTATGTTCGGCGCCCTGAAGACTGCCATAGCAACGAGTACAGCCGTCAGCCAGTTAGGGGCACTGGGAACTCTTGGTGCAGTTGGTGCAGGTGTAGGAGTTGGTGCACTTGGGGTAGGTGCACTACATAATACTGGGGTCTTATCGTGGGCGCGTGAGACTTCATATAATGCCGTACATGATGAATCAGTTAAGCCCTATCAGCACCAGGACATTCCGTGGTGGGACGTAGTTGGTGGTATAACTGGTAGTCCTACATTCCGTGCTGGAGGTGGCCCTCTCCGTGCTGGTCAGATGGCAGTTGTTGGTGAGAAAGGCCCCGAGATAATCATACCGAAGGGTGATGTAGATGTAGTGCCGAACCACAAAGTCAGGTTCCTTGCTGATGGTACGGGTATGCAGTCATTCCAGGTGCACGAAGCCAATAGGTTAGTAGAAGGTAATACTGATGCGGTGAAGGATTCTACCAGGGCTACCCAGGAACTTGTAAGTATATTCAAGCAATATAAGTTAGAAGGTACCTCAGTAGTTGGTGCTTATGGTTCATCTCCTGGTGGAGGTGCCACTTCCGAGACACTTAAGAAGGCTGGGCCTTTCACAATGAGCCAGGGTGGCAAGACCTGGAATATGTCTACCAGTATGGGGATTGGGGAAGGCCTCGTAGGTACAGGTGGTTCAGATGTGTTCGGCGGTACAGGTACACCTGCTGGTATGCCTACTGGTGAGGCTGGAGGATTTGACCCCACACTTGGACTTATACTTGGTGCAAACTTAGCACCGGCCGTACTTGCGAAGTTAGGTGGGCTTAAGGGCCTTAAGGGAGGCCTTAAAGGTCTTGGAGGCAAACTCGGTGGACTCCTTGGCCGTGGTGGTGCATCAGCCGCAGCCAAGGCCGCTGGTAGTACATGGGAAGTACTTCCTCAGGCTGCATCAAGACCTGCTACAATGGAAATAGCAGAGATGCTAGCACTGTCTAAGGGTACTACTATGACTGCTGCTGGTCAGGGACTCTTTAATTTTGGCGCCCTGACAACGGGTGGTGTTGCTGCTGGAACAACAGCCGGTGTAGGTCTTGGACTTGGCGGTATAGCAGCACTTGATCAACTCGGAGTAATGGAACAGATACGGCAGGCAGGATATAAGACAACACATGGCGGTGATATGACCGGATACCAGTTTGGTGAGAAGCATGCCATGTGGGATATACCAGCAGCGATTACAGGTAAGAAGTCCATACTGTCTACCGCATTTGAACCCAAACCTGAAGTTGGTAAAACATTCTCACTAGCAGAGGAGAAATCTAATTGGGATAGGCTTAATGCAGGTCAGATCAAGATGGCCGATGTCCTTGATGCAATGCACAAGGATGGCAAGGAAGGTACAGAAGATACCAACATGTTACTTGCGTCACTTAATTCCAAGGACTTCGGTGGATCCAAGGTAATTGGACAGGGCAAACAGGATGGATATGAAGGGATTCCGGGTGTTGCGGGCATGTTTAGTGGTGGTCCGGGTATGCTGGGCAAAAAACCAGTTCCGGGTGGAGATATAGGTAAAGAAGATGATGCCAGTACTGCTACAACAGGATTACCAGGACTTAGTGAAGGATACTCATATATAGGCAATCACTTCATGAATGGCCCCGAAGACAACCAATGGGCTACTGGACTCTCAGGTAACCCCCTCATAGACTTTGCTCCTGGTGGTGCAGGATGGAATACAGACTATGAAGCAGGTGGTATGTATGGCCCTGGTGGATCGGCGGGTGCACCCAGTGTGAAGTATGGGTATGATCCATACTATCCTACACGGCCGGGAAATAATAGAGACGAATGGTCACAGGTGAATGATAAGGGTGCTAGGTCAGGTACAGGGTGGTCATTCACGACACCATTCAAGGATACCGAGACATTTGATTTCAATAAAATACAGACGGTAACTGATAAGAATAAGGGCCTGCTTACTATGGGTGGAGAGAGTACCCTCATAGAGAAGGCAGGGTTTGACTTCGCAGCCCTTGAGAAGGCCATGAAAGAATCTGAAGCATCTAAGGCCAAAGAAGAGTGGGGAGCCAACTTAGACAGGTCAGACTTTGGATATATGAATGCCAGTGCACTCAGGGGTGGAGCAGAAGGTGCCGCAGGCGAAATTGTCACACAGGGTAAGGATGTCTTCATCCGTCAGGCAGATGGCTCACTTAAGCAGATAGCCAGTGCCGCCTCAGGAGGCCTACTCAAGGCTAGTGGCCTGATTAATGCACATGCAGGCGAAGTTATAGGGCCACTTGGACAGGTAGCCTCGACCATTGCAAGTGCAGCCACGATTAATAATAATGCAGGTGGTAGCAATCAGAATATATCCATAACTGTGAATATTAATGGTAATGCAGATCAGGCCGTAACTGATGATATGATACGGAGAATCAAGAAAGACCTGTTCGGACGTGGAGTCATAGCATGAGCATATTCACAACTTGTAGCGGTATAGTGTTCCATCATTATCGCAATGAGAATATGCTGGATAAGGTATCGGGGGAATTCTCCGTAGGGGCCACAACAGACTTGGGTGCACTCGAAGTACTGGGTATAAAACACATAATTATCAGTAAGGAGGCCCAGAAAGAATACGTACCATATGGTAATCAGAAGTCCTACTACCTTCCTACGGGGATGGTAGGCCCAGTAGTCAAACTTGTATGTGCTGTGCATGACCATGCAGATTGGGCCACAGTATACAGTAATGACTACCTGCTTATTACAGGCTTTGATTTCCCTACGTGGAACTGGACACTTGAAGTTGGTAGTTCATGGTGGGTAGACTCTATATCGCTTGATGCAAAGCCTGGATCACGCTACGGAAACAAACTAATATATGAAATGACCCTTGATTTATATAAGAGGACGGTGGCATAATGGGTGTCAAGTTCCAGCGTGTAAAAGCACATGAAGTTAAGACTGCTTATGGTAAGACTATTATAAGTTATGCAGTATGGACCGACACGGAGCATCCTCCACTTACACCGCTTACAGGTATTACAAGGTCTGTGGATGAAGGCCGTGCAAGTAAGGTCAGTGTACCATACATCCAGAATACGGCAGCAAACGTAATAGAATATCAAACTGTATGGGTACCCCTGGGTCAGGAAGGCTGGACTGTTAAACTCCAGACTACCTTGACGTATAAGGCAGCAACTACTGGCGCTGCATATAATCAAGATATGGATCCTATTCGTATATGGCAATCAGTAGACACGGGACAGATACTTATGGTTGAGTCTCCCCAGTGTGATGCCAACGGAGTACATGATACGACACTGCCTAAATATGACAGACTGGATACTGGAACTGTGTGGTATGTAGATAAGATCACCATTGAAAGTATTGATGCAGTCCAGATGATGGCGCGAATGGAACTGACTCTTGTGAGGTGTTGGCAAGCATGACCACCTATCTATCTAATTACGGCATGTACACTATTGGTACTAATGTAATTACGGAGGTTGATATCAACTTACGGTCCAACAGTCTAAACTACGCCACATTTATGTGTCCCTATTACATTCCTCAAGGCACTATCATTACTATCAGGTATGGTATGACAAAGGATGTCTTCACTGGTAAGGTAAGCCAATGCAGGAAGACCAATAGGACTATCTCCGGCAATACTATATATGATATTGAAATAGTAGAGTTGGCCGATGAACTATCAAACTTCTATATCACAGATACTACTTATACGGGTATTTATATTAATAATCTTGGTGGTACAAGTAGTAAGACACTGGGATGGTACGTACAGCAAATACTTAATCGTGTAGGTAATTCAGGATGGACTGATAATAGTGATGCACAATTTAAGGATCAGACAAGTCCACCTGGGGGTACTACAGGAAGTAAGATACCATCTATGGGGTTCTCTACCTGTACAGTCATGACTGCCCTCAATAGACTTATCGTTAATATATTTAACTATGGTCTGTGGTTTGACTATGAGAAAAATGGTGAATATAAGCGTATAAGGTATGGGGAATACCGATCCGACATTAGAGAATTTCCTACTCCTATTAATATCTCTATGGTTGAGAACTCTGTCAATCATAATGTTGATGGTGTAATAGTGTATGGGGAATCAAATGATCTGTGTGTTACGCATGGAAATGTTGCACATGGGAAGCGTACAGTAGCATATAGGTATAATGGCTGTAACTCCATGGATGAACTCAGGTGGGTAGCACAACGGATTTATGATCAACGCAAGGTGCCACAGATACGTTACGAGATACAGTTTCCATGTGAATACTTTGACGTACACGAGGGAGACAGGATCTTCATATTCGATGAAACAGTTGGTCTTCATGAAAGTGCTACAGGATATGGTGTTAAGGATGTCAGGATAAAGAATGATTCCATAGTTGTAGGTATTGGGGCTTCAACTATGACTATCTTTGATATCCTCAACGACAGGCTCTCGATTATTGATGGCAATATATTAAGTTTCCAGCCACTGCCCATTGATACTGGATGGAATAATGTCTTTGCATCATCTACAAGTGCATATATTGGCCCCACTACGGAAATATCCGTTACAATTGAAGGCCAGACATTCTTAGGTGATTACCAGATAACACCCATTATTGGTGGTGAACAGATAGAGGGTGCTGGCTTCATGCGTATCTATGCAGTGGCTGCCTATAATGAACCAACTGTTACTATTACTTCTGCCGAGGCCATTACTATAAATGGTAGTAACTCGTTCTTGGAAGAGTGGTTCCCGTGGTCATTCAAGTGGGCCGATATAGAAGTCAAGTATATATTTGATCCTGACTTAACGGCAGAAGGAGCATCCATTGACTGGACCATGACATGGGGCAATGCTTCAAATGCCGACTTGTATACTGTTGATAATGGTCAAGTAATGGACTATGGGGGCTACAATACATCAAGCAGCCAGCAAAGCACACTTATGCATAAGTGGTACGTGACTGAGAAAGTTAATGCACCTCACTCATATCCACTTATTACTGCTACATGTGCAGGTACGACTACGACGGCCACGATCAAGGATGTCCTTGTCCGTGTAGCAGTATTCTATGATGCATCTGGTACGTATCCACCACTTGAGACTACTATGGCCACGGGTGAGATACAGATGCGTATAGTGTATGGACCAACTGCGGAGCAAAGTTATACAGACTGGATTACTATCTATAATAGTGCCTCAGCAGACTTATATATTAACAAGACCTATGATGGTGTAGATGACCTGGGACTGGACTATACAGTGTTTGGTACTGGAGAATACCATGTACAGTATCAGATGTACGGGACAAATCAAGAGGGTAGACTGGCAAGTGCGGCCGTCTACTTAACTGGCTCATATAATGCATTCGATGAGAAGACGGAGGTAGTACAATGAATATGAACTTTAAGATGCAGGACCGGCTGCACATAACTTCTAAGGATAATGATGGTACAGTACTTGATGAACGTATCACATTCCAGCCGGACAACTTAGATCACAGAGTACAGAAACTTTTAGGTAATGTGGATCAGTTTGCTGATGACCTGATTCTTGACGTAGGACTGGCTGATGTAGCCACAATGGTCATGGATAGGTATGATTATATATCAGTTGGCACAGGGACAACCGTACCTGAACATGATGATACTGGACTCGAGTCTGAGGTTCTTGATCGTGCACTGGCAGTTAAGGATCAAACTACTACATTCTTTGAAGATGATACCATTACATTCAGGGGATCATTCACACCACTTACAAATTATACTATAGCAGAAAGTGGTATCCATCTGCTTGCAGGTGCTAGTGGTGATATATGCTTTGCTCGAGAAACCTTCACACCAATGGTATTCTATGCAGATAGAGTTGTTGAGATAGCGTGGCAGATTATATTCATGAGGTAACATTATGACAATTGTAACTATTGCAGATGAAGGAACTCTTACGGCGGCGGCCTCAACAACTATTGGGCCGACGAGTTCAAATGGTCAGTGGGTAATCCACAACCTGTATGTGGATGATGCGAGTACAGTCAAATTGGAGATAGGTGATGGTACAACGTATACGAATATTGGTACAATATCGTCCAGTATGCTTAACTTTTATTTCCATCTGACATATACGCATTATTTCAGGATAACAAATAATGGTGGTACAACTATAAGTTATAGTTATGATGGCGTGTCGGTGGTATAATGGCATTTAAGAGGCCTTATGCAGAGAGGTCCCACCAGGATAGTGTGAGTAATCCACACTCTGTTACGTATACTCAGGTGGGGGCAGCAAGTACTGCTCATGAGCATATAGAGGAGACTTCCAACCCAAGCCCTGGCTACTTAGTAATGACACCAACCAATGATGAGACACCATATAAGTCTCTGATAGAGGTGTATAATGTCAATATTAATTTGCCAAGCGGTGGAGCCTATCTTATTAATGGTGATGAACATACTCACAGTATGCTCTATGATAATAATACTGGGTATGTGGTATTAGAAGTTGGTAATGCGTACGCTGATGGCGAAGCATATCTTGGAATATCGGGTGGAGCAAGTGGAGGACCCGATCCAACACTGAAGGTATATGGGACATCTTCAGATATTAATATTGATATAGTTCCAAAGGGTACTGGTAAGGTATTGTATGACGGTACAGAGATAAGCACCGTGGACCACAATCACGATGTTGATTATCTAGGGCTGACAGCAACTGCGTCTAATTCATTATTACTTGAGGGAGCATCTGCCGCAGAATTTGCCACATCAGATCACAACCACGATAGTGTATATGCCACTGTCGGCCATACACATACAGGTATGGTGACATTCTCCACGGGAGATGGTATACCAACATCAACTCCAGCCAGTATCGGTATACAGTATATAGATATAACTAACAAGCATGTTTATGTAGCAGTCGGTACTGGCTCTAGTAGTGATTGGATACAGACAGGATAAAACCTTTTTATATGATCAATATCATATGATATGGTGGAGACAAGACTATGAGCAAGTTTTCCGAGTACTTTACCTATATTAAGGCGAAGTACATCAAGATTGGTTCCGTACAGATCAATGAGATCAGCACGGATGGAACCTTTGCAGGCAACAGTGACCTGTGTGTTCCTACGGAAAAGGCCGTTAAGACTTATGTTGCAGGTGTCGTATCTGGCACAATTGGTTCTGGGTTCATTGAGGATCCAGCCAGCGGAGCCACCGGTGATATACTCTACTATGATGGTAGTGACTGGATTAGACTTGCTGCGGGTGCATCAGGCGATGTGCTGACAGTGAGTACTGAGGGTATTCCTGTATGGGCATCAACGTGAGGTGACTAGATGTCATCTCCTATTTCGACAGTGGGTTCTCCCAAGGTCTATACAGTAACAATTGCTAAGGATGCCAGTCAGTCTGATATGATTACAGTTGATGGTCAGATTAATGGCTTTGCTATTGAGATGCCCACAGCCTGGACTACGGCCGGTATTACGTTCCTTGGTGCACATAGCCCTACTGGTACATTCTACAAGATTGTAGGCGATACTGGTACAGAGTTATCTCTGGCGGCTGCTACATCTGAGATCATAGCAATTGATACTGCTACCAAGGTACAGGCACTGAGGGCATTTAAGTATATCAAGATACGGAGTGGTACAGCAGACTCACCTGTGACTCAGGCAGCCGCACGTACACTGTATCTTATAACTAAGTAGGTGACAAATTATGGGAAGTTTCAGCGACTATCTTGAACTGAAGATTCTGGACCACGTGTTCGGCGCATCTTCATATAGTGCTCCTGCTACTATGTACTTTGCATTGTCTACGGCTGATCCGACTGAGGCTGGTACTAGCATTGCAGAGCCATCTGGTAATAACTATGCCAGGGCATCCTTCACGAATAATAAGACTAACTGGGGAGATGCAGCAGCAGGAGCGATTACGAATGACGTAGCAGTAACATTTAATACTGCGAGTGGATCATGGGGCACGATTACACACTTTGCTGTATTCGATGCAGATACCGATGGAAATATGTTGATATACGGGGCACTCACAACTAGTAAGGCAATTACTACTGGTGATACTCCGAAGTTCAACATTGGCGATGTAGATATCACTCTTACGTGATTCTTCATCTAACTTTTTAGAAAGGAGTAGCGCATCATGGCTATGCTTACATTATATCCGGCTAAGGTTAACTCACCCAGTACTACACTGTCTGCGAGTATAGACATAGATGACATGTCTATTAGTGTACTTGATCTTAGTGTATTTCCATCAGGGCCTAATCAGGCTGTACTTGGCTCAGGTGATTCTGCCGAGACTATCTTATACTCAGAGTTATCAGGTGCTAGTGGCGCCGGTACGATAACTGTATCACAGAGGGCATTCCAAGGAGTAGCCAAAGAGTGGCCAATTGATACTCCTATTGCAAGGAAGTTTACTGCCTATGATTATGATGCGTTGGTTAATAACCTGGATGAGCATACACATGCCTACGCTTCTACCACCCATGCATCAACACATCAGTCTGGAGGTAGCGATGCAATCAAGTTGGATGACTTAACTGCCCCTGATGATAATACCGATCTTAACGCTTCTACCTCAAAACACGGGCTCATCATAAAAGCAACTGCTCCGGCAGCCGGAATCAGGAACATCGTAGCGATTGACAATGGCGAGACAGTATACAAGAATGCCGCCCTTGTTGATGATACCAATCCTGCGGCTCTCGGTACAGCCGCCCCGGGAACGTCGTTGGTAGCTGCCCGCCGTGATCACGTTCACACACTTCCAAAAGGCGGCGTCCTCTCCTGGTCGGAAGTCACCGGCACCACGCAAGCCCTCGCCGTAAATACCGGATATATCCTGAACCATGCAACCACGATGATCGTTGCCACCCTACCAAGCACTGCCGCGTTAGGGGATGTGATCCGGATTGTCGGGAAAGGCGCGGCAATGTGGAAAGTTGCGCAGAACGCATCTCAATATATTAGGTTCGCAGGACTCACGACAACGACAGGCATAGGCGGGTACCTGCAAGCTGAAAATGCGTATGACTGTATTGAGATTATGTGTACGACTGCAAACAACGGCTGGACTGTGATTAGCTCAATCGGGAATATTGTGGTGGTGTGAGAAATGACGAGAAAGACAAATGCAATCGGATTAAACACAGATGATATTCTCCTCTCATTAAGGGACACGTATCTTGTCTGTGGGGTTGAGTGGGATCAGAGCTCTACTGATCCAGCACTTACTAGGATCGATATTAACTCAAATGAAGATAAGGGTACAAGGGATACCTCCTTCTTTGATGCCCATGTAGTCTGGGGAAATATCAAAAGGTGTAATGTAGCAGATGACGGCACGGTCAATGCGTACTATGGTGATGTAGGGTTTGCATACGACGGCACTAATGGTGAGGTAATGGTAGAAATACCCAAGTTCTACTATAAATCCTACAAGTCCGGATCAACATACAGGTGGTGGATCTCTCCATTTCCAGCACCAGGATTTAAGATTCACCCGGCGTTCGTTTCAGATTCAGTCGAAAAGGATCATATCTATATCGGGGCATTCCACGGATCGGCGTACGATGTTACCGCTAACGCAACCGAAGTCAACACGATCCGGATCACCACCGAACCTACAGCAAATGGAAACATCACGATCACCCTTGACGGTAACTATGCATTTACTGTCGCTGTGCTGGATGCCGATACGATAGAAGGTGTAGTTGATAAGATCGTTGCTGCCGGTAACAAGACGGATTATCAGGGTGTCGTGTGGACGGTTGCGAAGGTGGACGCGGATGAGTTGACGTATACTGCCGATTCCGTAGGGCTGAAATCGACTGCTACCTTCTCCGGCGGGACGACTGGCGTCACGGCAACCGTCACCAAGACCACACCGGGAGCAGGGGGATACGTCAAGAACGACGCTGCCGGACTGGATTTCACCGCAACCTCTGGCGACAAGATGGCCTCAAGAGCCGGTGTGAAACCCCTATCAGGGTGGAAGAACGCAACCGCAACGCTCCCGAACATGCGTATCCTCGCACAGAATCGGGGTACTGGATGGAACCTGTTAAACTTCAATCAGGTGTGCGCAATCCAACTGCTCTACCTGATAGAATACGCGCATTTCAATAGCCAGACGCAGATCGGGCAAGGTGTGACAGGAGTAAACGATGCAACGGCGGGCAGCACTTACAACAACGCATTAAACAACGGGTTTACCGCCGGTGTTGGCACTTCAAGCACCGATCTCGGGAATGCGTCGGGTGTCTGTACCGGAGTCGCCCATTACAAGACCACGGAAGCAGACGCCGATATTCAGCCTGTTTCATATCGTGGGATTGAGAATTTCTGGGGCACTATCTGGCAATGGGTTGACGGGATCAACATCAAAGCAAACTATAATCCGTGGATTGCCGATCATGATTTCGCATCCGATACGTTCGTCCACCCTTACGCGGATACGGGGTTGACGGTTGTTGCAAGCGACGGATACGTATCAAACATTATATTCGGGGCAGGGCTGGACTATGGATTCCTCGCAAGTTCGGTAAGTGGTGGCGGTTCGGGGTATTACCTGTGCGATTATTTCTATCGTGCAACAGGCAACCGATCCGCGCTGTTGGGAGGCTGTTGGACTCATGGCCTGCTTGCGGGCGCGTTCTATTGGGATCTGGCTGATGCGGCGTCGGCTGTCCTTCGGACTATTGGGGCTCGGCTGGTTTTTTGTGGGGTATAAGTAGAATGTTTTATTATATTTTAATAACAACACTTGCGCAAGGTCTAATAGGGCTAACCGCGCTGTTAGGAGGCCGTTGGTATCGTGGCCTGTCTGCGGGCACGTTC
>Ga0265297_10002537_pt1 | contig 36634 bp, 32 predicted proteins | sample Munlanlwell13791_FD_192502 | JGI IMG/M metagenome (GOLD analysis project Ga0265297, IMG submission 192502) | Leachate microbial communities from a municipal landfill in Southern Ontario, Canada - Leachate well 137-91 | ecosystem: Engineered > Solid waste > Landfill > Unclassified | place... | reverse complement strand
TTCCTAAAAGCTGGGCTAAACGGGCAGTTCTTTCGGTTTCGACAAATTCAATTTCCTGCTTGTAGTAAGCTTTTAATTCTCTGATCTTAATTAATTCTTTGGACTTTTCTTCTTTGGATTTTCTGCCGCGATCCTTGCGGGAAAAAACATGCACATCAATAACTACACCTTGCACGCCCGGAGGAACGATTAAAGAAGTATCACGCACATCTCCGGCTTTTTCTCCGAATATAGCCCTTAAGAGCCTTTCTTCCGGAGACGGTTCCGAATCAGTTTTAGGCGTAATCTTACCGACTAATATATCCCCAGGCATAACTTCGGCTCCAATGCGAATAACACCAGTCTCATCTAAATTAGCCAAAGCCTCTTCGCTAACATTAGGAATATCACGAGTAATCTCTTCGTTGCCTAAACGGGTTTCGGTAGCTTCAATCTCGAACTCTTCAATATGTATAGAAGTGAAAGCATCTTCCTTTACCAGCTTCTCGCTGATTAGGATAGCGTCTTCAAAGTTAAACCCGCGCCAGGGCATAAATGCGACTAAAACATTTTTTCCCAAGGCAAGCTCCGCATTCTTTGTAGCAATACCATCGGCAATTACTTCACCCCGCTCTACCCTATCCCCGAGTTTAACAATCGGCCTCTGATTAATGCAAGTGTCGTTATTCGTACGCAAAAATTTATTTAAATGGTAGATTTTCTTGCCTATAGTAATGGAGGATGCATCAATACTAGTAACCTTTCCCGACTCTTCAGATACAAGCACTGTGCCGGAATCTCGCGCAACTTTTTCTTCCATAAGAGTCCCAACCAAAGGCGGTTCGGTAATCATTAAAGGCACACCTTGCCTCTGCATATTTGACCCCATTAACGCTCTGTTTGCATCATCATGTTCTAAGAAGGGGATTAAAGCCGCGGCAACCGAAACTAACTGCTTCGGAGAAACATCCATATATTGAACCTGCTTACCCGCTACCTTAGGAAAATCATTCTTATAACGACAGGATACTTCCTTCTCGACAAAATATCCATTCTCATCCAGTGGAACGTTGGCCTGCGCGATAATCATATCTTCTTCGATATCAGCAGTTAAATAATCAATTTTTTTAGTAACCCGTCCATCTTCAACCTTGCGGTAAGGTGTTTCAATCAAACCCAAATAATTCACCCGGGCAAATGTGCTTAAAGATGCAATCAAACCGATATTCGGGCCTTCAGGAGTTTCGATGGGACACACCCGCCCATAATGCGAAGGATGAATATCTCTTACCTCAAATCCGGCGCGCTCGCGAGACAATCCTCCCGGGCCTAAAGCACTTAAGCGTCTCTTATGAGTCATCTCGGCCAAAGGATTGATTTGATCCATAAACTGAGACAACTGGCTGCGGCCAAAAAAATCGCGGATCTGGTTGGATAATAATTTGGAGTTGATCAGGTAATGCACATTGATATTATCAAACTCGCTTAAAATACTTAATCTTTCGCGGATGGATCTTTCCACGCGAGAGAGGCCTATGCGCATTTGATTCTGCACTAATTCACCGACGGTCTTAACCCGGCGGTTACCTAGATGATCGATATCATCGATTTTCCCAATACCGCTCTTCAAATTAATCAGATATTCTATAACCTTAACCACGGTATCAGAATCAAGTATACGTTTATCGAGAGAAACATCCATTCCCAATTTTCTATTTAGAATAAACCTTCCTGCTCTCTCCAAATCATAGCGGGCCGGATCAAAAAATAGCCTATAGAATAAAGCTTCCGCCGCCTCTTTAGTTACCGGTTCAGTCGGCCTCATTTTACGGTAAAAATCCATACAGGCTTCTTCTTTATTCTTAGTGTAATCTTTCTTGAGGGTATTAACGATCTCAGGGTATTCTTTTCCAAAAGCTGAAATTATATCTTTATCTTCGGAAAAACCAAGTATCCTTAAAATCTGAGTGGCGGGAAAATTCCTGCGGCGGTCAACATAAGCTAAAATCGTTTCGGTCAAGTCATATTTAAATTCCAGCCAAGCTCCCCGATAAGGAATGACTCTGCCGTAAAATATCTTTTTACCCGTCGGATGCAGCTCTTCTTCGAAGGAAACACCGGGAGAGCGCTGCAACTGGCTGACTACTACACGTTCATCTCCGTTAATAATAAAGGTGCCGGTTTCAGTCATTAACGGTATTTCGCCAAAATAAGCATCCTGCTCTTTAGTCTCTTTTGGAGTCGTCAGGCGGAACTTGACCTTTAGAGGAAGGGCATACGAAAGACTCCTTGTCTTAGACTCAGCCAGATTATACTTTGGCTTACCTAATGAATAGCTTATAAACTCCAATTTTACAGAGCGATTCGGGCTTTCAATAGGAAAAATCTCAGCAAAAACTTCCTGCAGGCCTTGGTGCTTTCTTTCATTTGGCTTAGCATCAAGCTGCAAAAACTCAGCGTAAGCCTCAAGCTGAACGTCTAAAAGATTCGGTATATTATAGACTTCCTTGATTTTGGCAAAACTTTTTCGCTTAATCATATAATCTTTCTTATGATTGCTGACCGCTAGTATCGGCATCGATATCACCGACAATAGCATTAGCAACCTTTGAAAATATTGTCTTTATTTGAGTTCTACGGTAGCGCCGGCTGCTTCAAGTTTCTTCTTTATCTCTTCGGCTTCTTCTTTGGTTGCGCCTTCTTTAATCGGCTTGGGAGCGCCATCAACTAAATCTTTGGCTTCCTTTAAACCAAGATTGGTAATAGTGCGAACCTCTTTGATAACTGCGATTTTGTTTGCGCCTGAGCTGACTAAAACTACCGTAAAGGCAGTCTTCTCTTCGGCTGCAGGTGCAGCTCCAGCTGCGCCGCCTGCTGCGGGAGCAGCCATCATCGGCATATTTGCCTTAACCCCGAATTTCTCTTCCAGGGCTTTGACTAAATCCGATAGCTCCAGCACTGTCATGCCCTCTATCGACTTAATCATTTCATCTAACTTTGCGCTTGCCATTCCTTCCTCCTTTTAACTTGTCTTTTTTTGTTTTATTTGATCCAAACAAATAACAAATTTCGCCAATACCTGATTTAGCGTTATTACCAAACCCGATATCGGCGAATTCAATGCACCCACTACCTGAGCACGTAAAACTTCCTTGGATGGAAGCTTAGCCATATGCTCAATATCTTCTTTCTCGATTATTTTATCGCTTAACGCCCCGCCTTCAAGCTTAAGCTGTTCATGCTCTTTGGTAAAATTACATAAAACTTGCGATGCTCCCACGGGTTCGTCTTTAATAAAAATCAAACCGCACGGACCGTCTATATTCTTAACCAGAGGCTCTAATGCTGAATCCTTAAATGCCCGGCGGGCAACACTGTTTTTTACTATAAACAAAGAAGCGTTTGCTCCTTTTAAAATTTGCCTTAATGAACATAAATCCGGGCTGGACACTCCGGAGTATTTGACGATAAATACCGTCCCGGAATCTTTCAGGGTATCTTTAATACGGCTCTGCGAAGCCTCCTTAACAATTAAACCGATTTTTTTCATAGTTCGACTCGTTTCACTCGCTCACTATGAACCCTGAGCTTGGTAGCGCTTCGACTCTACTCAGTGTCGCTGGTGAGCAAGGTCGAACCACCGAAGGGTTCGTTTTATTTATACCGCTAAAGTTAATCCCGGATTCATCGATGTGGCGATAGAAAGGCTTTTTACAAACTTACCTTTCACTGATGCCGGCTTTGTCTCGTTTAATGCCTCAATTACTCTTGAGGCATTATCATATAATTTATCTTCGCTAAAAGACACTTTACCTACTGAAAGATGAACCCCACCCTGCTTATCCACGCGGAATTCCACTTTGCCTTTTTTTACATCTTCAATCGCTTTCAATATATCGTTAGTAACAGTTCCGGTTTTTGGACTAGGCATCAGGCCACGGGGACCTAGAATCTTGCCTAATTTACTTAAATCCTTCATCATCTCAGGAGTGGCAATCACGCAATCAAAATCCATAAAACCAGCCGCTACTTTGTCTATAAGCTCTACTCCACCCACATGATCGGCATTGGCAGAACGGGCAATCTTTTCGTGTTCTCCCTTACAAAAAACCGCCACCCGGATCTTTTTACCTGTTCCATGCGGCAGGATAACAGTTCCACGAACCATTTGATCGCTCTTCTTTGTATCAACGCTTAAATTAAAGTGTAAATCTACAGAACTGTCAAATTTCGTCAGAGCCATTTTCTTCAACACAGTTATGGCCTCTTTAAGCTGATATATCTTATCCCTGTCTAACAGCTTAACCGATTCCTTATATCTTTTGCTGCGCGTTTTCATAGTAATTTAACCCTCAACTGCTATGCCCATACTGCGGGCTGTTCCTTCAATAACCTTGATTGCTTGAGCCATATCCGAAGTATTTAAATCCGACATTTTCTGCTTGGCAATCTCCTCAACCTGCTTCTTAGTAACCTTGCCTATAATCTCTTTTCCGCTGATGCCGCTGGCCTTGGCTAAATTTGCCGCGCGCTTCAAAAGAACGGATGATGGCGGGCTCTTTATAATAAAGGTAAAGGATCTATCTTCATATACGCTGATAACAACCGGAAGGATCAATCCATCCCGGCCTTTAGTCTGATCATTGAACTGCTTACAGAACTGCATGATATTCACGCCATGCTGTCCTAATGCCGGGCCAACCGGAGGTGCCGGATTAGCCTGAGCAGCCGGAACATGTAATTTAATCTGCGCTTTAATCGCTTTCTTTGCCATATTTAAATTTTCTCAACCTGCCAATACTCCAACTCAACCGGAGTAGAACGCCCAAAGATAGAAACACTCACCTTAATCTTGCCTTTTTCCGGATGGATCTCGTCGATTGTCCCGTTGAAATTCTGAAATGGACCTTCGGTTACCCTTACCTGCTCACCCTTCTCAAAAACGATCTTCGGACTAGGTTTAACTTGAGTGTCTTTTGTCTTCTTTAAGATATTATCCACTTCGCTTTGAGGAAGAGGCATGGGTTTTTTACCTAGGCCTATGAAACCGGTAACTCCGGGAGCGGTCTTAACGAACAAATACGTCTTTTCATTCAGTTCCATTTCTACCAAAAGATAGCCCGGAAAGAATTTTCTTTGGGATATTTTCTTTTTTCCGGAACGAACTTCAGAAACCTGCTCAGTTGGAATGATTACGCTCGAAATAGAATCCTGTAAACCAGAAGCGGCAATCTTGTTCTCTAAAGAAGTTTTTACTTTATCCTCTAAGCCAGTTTGTGTATGCACTACGTACCAGTTCTTCATTATTTGAATAGTAAGCTTAATAATTTGGAAAGGAAAATATCCAACACTCCGATAAAAATACCCAGTATTAAAGTCACGACTATAACCACCAGCGTTGATGCTAATAACTCTTCACGCGTACTCCAAGCAACCTTCCCTAACTCTGCCTTTACTTCTTTGATAAAATTTACCGGTCTTGCTATTAAGTTCATAGTTCCTTTTTTTGCCCCTTGACCGCCTTCAAAAACTACAGGAGCGGCAGGACTTGAACCTGCAGTCACGGTTTTGGAGACCGTTGGTTTGCCATTAACCGACGCCCCTAATCATTATTTTGTTTCTTTATGCGGGGTATGCTTATGACAGGACTGACAAAACTTGTTTATCTCTAAACGGTCCTGATGCAGTTTCTTGTTCTTTGTCGTCGTATAATTTCTATTCTTGCAAACCGTACACTCTAATGTAATGATTTCGCGCATTTTTTAATGAGCGCATAGCTTACGAACACTATAGCGTAAGTAAGTTATTGCGCGAATTAAGCTGGAGACGAGAATTGAACTCGTGACCCCGTCCTTACCAAGGACGTGCTCTGCCAACTGAGCTACTCCAGCGTTACCTTTTTAATGACCGCCGGAGGAATGATTCCCAAAATAAAAAAAATCCAGCAAAGAAATTTTTTTAAACTTCTTTTTGTATATTCCAAATTAAAGTTATGCTGTTACCTCGATTTACGTAAGCAATAAAATATATACTAATTTGACATACTTGTCAAGCTTTTTTTATTGAAAATTGCAGATTAGCCAAAAAAGCAAAATTTTCCAGAGTTAATCTTTCCGGCCGGATATTTCGATCCAAAGAAATCTCGCTAAAAAATTTATCCAGAACTTGCGGGTCTACAATTCCCAAAAGGCTGTTCCTCAATATCTTTCTCCTCTTGCCGAAACCGCTTCTTACAATCTTAAAAAAAAGCGCTTCACTAGCTACATTGACCGCTGGGTGATTCCGGATTTCCAATTTCAGGAACGAAGAGTCTACTTTGGGCAACGGACGAAAACAATTCTTACTAATATCGAACAATATTTTAGGTAACGCGTAATACTGCGTAAAACAACTAAATGATCCGTAATCTTTTGAGCCGGGGATTGCTGCCACTCTTGCGCCAAACTCTTTCTGCACCGTTAAAAATATTTCGCCTATATGCTTACAGAATCCCAGTAAGTGCTCGATTATAGGACTAGAAATATAATAAGGTATATTGCCAAAAACTTTTATCTTACTTTCAATTCTTCTATCCTTAACAAAACCGTCTAAGTCAAATTTTAAGACATCCTGATTAATGATTTCGGTATTTTTGCAACCGGCAAGTGACTCGCTCAAGATTTCTAGTAACCTTTTATCAATCTCCAAAGCATAAACCCTGCTCACTCTAGGAGCAATTAAAGCGGTCAGTTCCCCTCTTCCTGATCCTATCTCAAATATAATATCCGATTCTTTTAATTCCAAAGAATTAATAATCTTATTCCGGATATTTTGATCAACTAGGAAATTTTGGCCTAAGCTCTTTTTAGATTTAATGCGCATTTTACGGCTAGTCTAATAGCAGCAATCAAAGAGCTAGGATCGGCTAACTTAGAATTATTGGCTATATCAAACGCGGTGCCGTGCAAAGGAGACGTTCTTATAAAAGGCAGGCCCAGGGTTAAATTTACGCCGCTTTCTGCAGAGGTAAGCTTTAAAGGTATTAACGCCTGATCATGATAAATAGCAACAACGCAATCATATTGGCCGTCGGCTGCCCTTGAAATAGCTATATCGCTAGGTAAAGGGCCTTCGATTCCCGCCTTAACAACCTTCCTGATTTCCTTTAAACAAGGCTTGATTATTGTATTCTCTTCCTTCCCGATTAAACCATTATCCGAAGCGTGAGGATTTATCCCGCAAACGACAATCCGCGGATTCTTAATCCCAAACACTTTCCGAAGCGACCTATACGTAAGAAGAATATTGTTGTAGAGCTTATGCTTATTCAGATTCGATGCAACTTTAGATAAAGCCAAATGCCTTGTGGCTAAACTAAACCTCAACTTATCGTTAATCAGCATCATAACTACATCGCTAACGCCAGTATTCCTGATAAAGTATTCGGTATGCCCACTGTAATTAAAACCAGCCAGGTTAACTGCCTCTTTCGATATCGGAGCAGTTACTAAACAATCTATCTGTTTTTTCTTCAATAATCCCAAGGCAAAGTCTAAATATTCAATAGACGCTCGTCCGTATTCAGCCCTAATCCTTCCGAAAGAAAATCTTCTACGGTCAACATTATTTAAGTCATTAAATTTGACTTTTGATTCCTCCGGCCCGCCGCCGTAACGGCTGATGAACTTTTGGACTTTTGGAACCCGGCTTAGAACCCAATTATCTCCTATGATCGTAAAATCCGCAAAGCCCTTAAGCTCGTTAAGGGCTTTTAAAATTACCGCCGGGCCTATTCCGGAAGGATCCCCTATAGTGATACCGACCTTAATTGAGTTTGATATAAGACTTGTTTTTGAGCTCATCTAACCATTTAGCCATTTCTTCCTGCATTTTCTTTTCAAATAAAAAAACTTGGATTTTATACTGCACTTCATTAAGGGGCAACTCTCTGGAAGGAACTATATTAACGAGTTTAAATATATAGTATTTGTCATCCATTTTAACCACGCCGGAAATTTCATTAGCCCCCAGATTAAAAACGGCTTCTTCGACTTCCTTCTTCAAGGATTCGCCTGAAAGCACCTTGAACTTATTCACCGTAAAAGGATACCTCGTCGCCAGATCCGCCGGAGTTTTGCCGATCTTCAGATTATACGCAAAGCTATCAGCCAAATCCTGACTTTCCAAGGCAAAGGCTTCAAATTCTCTTTCTTCTCCCGAGGAAAAATCCTTTTTGTTGGATTCATAAAAACTGGTTATCTCCTCAGGCTTCACATTAATCTTGCTACGCACTTTCTGTTCAATCACTCCATACATAAAAAACTGATCCCTTATCTTATTCTCGATATCTGCCTGCGTCAGCCCCTGCTTAACCAACTCCCGCTGAAAATCTTCGTCTGAATTATAACGTTTCTTGACCTCGCTGATTCTGGCTTTAACCCTTGCCTCTTCCACGGGAATCTTTTCTTTTTTTGCCTCTTGCAGAATAAGACGATCCTCGACAAGCCGGCCTAACAAATCCATTTTTAGAGAATTAATCCTGGTTTCAAGTTCCTTACCCTTATATTCTTTCATCAACTGCATACTCATAAAATGCAAGAAGTCATTCAGGTCTTTCTGCGTAACAACTTCGTTATTAACGATAGCCACAATTTTATCCTCAGCATAGACAGAATAAATCCAGGTGCCAAAACTAAAATTACAAATACCAAAGCCCAAAATTAAAAATAAGCACAAATAACAAATACTAAATGAACAAACCTTTGTTTTGATATTTGGCGTTTTTATTTCAGGTTTATTTTGAGCTTTGAATTTTATCATTTATCATTGCCTTTCTTAACGTAGAAATTCCCTCTCTCAATAATCTGCAATATAAATCAAAACCGACCGCCGAGATAAAACCATGCTGCTCTAATCCCAATAAGTTTCCCGCTCCCCTTATCTCCAAATCTTCCATAGCGATATTAAACCCGGCCCCGAGATCCGCATACTCCTGAATAGCAGCCAATCTCTTACGGGCATCTTTTTCTAAAACAATATTTTTCGGTATCATAAAATATGCGTAAGCCGAGCGGTTAAACCTACCCACCCTGCCGCGTAACTGATGTAAATCCGCTAACCCGAACATATGCGCGTTATTTACAATTATAGTGTTAGCATTAGGAATATCTATGCCTGATTCAATAATCATTGTGGAAATAAGGCAATCTATCTCTCCTCGCAGGAAACGCCCCATTACATCCTCTAGCTCCTTAGGATGCATTTGACCGTGGCCTGTTTCCAGGCGCACTTCCCGGGGTAATTTTCGCGCCAACCTTTCTTTAACCTTATGAATATCTTCTATCCGGTTATGCAGAAAGAAAATTTGGCCTTTTCGGGAGATTTCCCTCAAGATTGCCTGCCGGATTAAATCATCATCATATTCTACCACAATTGTTTTTATAGGCAATCTGTTTTGCGGAGGAGTATTAATCGCGGATAAATCGCGCGCCCCCATTAAGCTCATATACAAGGTCCGGGGAATGGGTGTCGCAGTCAATGTAAGCACATTCGCCGAAAGCCTAAATGCCTTTAGCTTTTCTTTATTCTTTACCCCAAAGCGCTGTTCTTCATCAATTATAATCAACCCCAACTCTTTGAAGAATACATCCTCTGATAAAAGCCTATGCGTTCCAATTACCATATCGACAGAACCGTCTTTTAACCCCTTCACCACTTCTTTTTGCTCACCCTCAGTCCTAAAACGGCAAAGAAGTTTTATGTTTAAAGGAAAACTTTTGAGCCGGGAGCTAAAATTCTGAAAATGCTGTTCGGCCAAAATGGTTGTAGGAACCAAATAAGCTACCTGTTTACCATCCATTACCGTTTTAAATGCCGCCCGCATTGCTACTTCGGTCTTACCATACCCAACATCGCCACAAAGCAGCCTGTCCATAAGTTTTCCGGATTCCATATCTTTTTTGACTTCTAATGTAGCGTTCAGTTGATCCAAAGTCTCCTCATAAGGGAATGAATCTTCGAATTCTCTCTGCCAATCGGTATCCCTGGAATAAGTAAAACCCTTTGTCGAAATACGCATAGCTTGCAAACTCAACAAATCCCAAGCCATCTTTTGAATACCCTTACGCGCCCTTTCCTTTACCCGCGACCACTCTCTTCCTCCTAACCGGTAGAGCTTTGGCCGTTTCGCGTGAAAAGCAATATACTTCTGGACCAAATGCATTGATTCAACCGGCACGAAAAGTTTTTCCTGCCGGTCATACTCAATCACCAAATGGTCCCTGATTTTATCCTGATGCTTAATTTTGTTGAGGCCCAAAAACCTTCCTATGCCATGCTGATTATGCACCACATAATCGCCGACACTCAAATCGAGAAAACCTGTTAGCGACAAATCTGCGGTAATGGGAGTAGTCTTTAAGCTACCCGGTTTTTTAATGGGCAACAGAATAAGCATGTTATGTTGCCAAAGGCCCTCACCATTAGAAGGATTAAATGTCCTTATGGAACTGATTGAATTGTTATCTAATTCTATTCTGACGGGAAGTTCGAAGGAATTCGGAAAGATATCGATTAAGCCGCCGCGACGGGAAAAATCACCCTCAACTAAAACAGCATCCTGCCTTTTATAGCCAAAAACAATAAACTCATTCAAGAGGCTTTCAAAATCGATCTCCTGACCAACGTATATCTTCAGGGACTTAAACATTTTTATACTAATATACTAGGTAGAAGTACAGGTAGCGGTAAAGATACGGGGTTTTCTATGCCTTAACCTATACCATTTATCTATTTGGAGCTTTTACGGCCCCAGGCAAGAACTAAAGGAGAAGCAATAAAAACTGTAGAATATACGCCTGAAATAAAACCTACTAACAAGGCAAAAGCGAAATTATTTAATACGGCTCCGCCGTAGAGGAAAATAGCCAGAACAACCAATAAAGTTACACCTGAAGTAAGTATGGTCCTGGAGAGTGTCTGGTTTACGCTTAAGTTGATTAACTCATAAAGGCTAAGTTTCTGATAAATACGCATATTTTCCCTGACCCGATCATAAATGACTATTGTATCATTAATAGAAAAACCGGCGATGGTCAAAAAAGCGGTAATACTCAAGAGGTCAATAGGTCTACCCGTAATAACCAGGGCTCCAAAAGTCACCAAAACATCATGAATAAGAGCGATTACACCGGCAAGAGCAAAATTCATATGTTTAAACCTGAACCCTACATAGACCAGTATAATGACCAACGACCAGATCAAAGCCCATATTGCTTTTTCTTTTAAATGTTTACCGGCGACAGGACCGACGCGCTCTACCCTCAAGACCTGAATATCTTGATTAGGAAATACCTCTTTTAACTTAGAGGTCAAAATATCGCTTTTATCTTCAATAGTCCGGATTAAGACCGCCTTAGGGTTCTCTTTAAACTGCTGTATAGAAGCATCCCCTAAACCTATATTCTTTAATACGCCGCGTATCTTATCTATGTCAGGGGCTTCTTTAAAACTATACTCCTGCATTGAACCTCCGGCAAAATCAATTCCGTAAGCGCTGTTCCCTTTTTTAAAATAAGCCGCAAGCCCGATAATTATAATAATCAGCGAAACAGCGTAAAAAAACCTGCGCTTCTTAATAAAGTCGATTTTAGTCTGACCGATTAACTTAAGCATAGGCAGCGAATCCCTAATCCACCCTAAGCTTAACAAAATTTCAAATATAGTGCGCGTTACCACTATCGCGGTAAACATACTCGCGATTAAACCTATGGTCAAGGTTACGCCAAAACCCTTTATTGAACCTGTTCCAAGCCAAATCAAAATAATTGCCGCAAATAAAGTAGTTAGGTTAGAATCAAATATCGCGCTGAACGCCTTGGAATAACCATTATTTATGGCGGTGCGCAAATTCCTGCCAAGATTTAATTCTTCACGGATACGCTCGTTAATTAAAACATTGGCATCTACGGCCATACCCAAAGATAAAACCATACCGGCTATTCCCGGCAAAGTCAGCGTAGCAGAAAATTCCGGTAACAAATACGGAAGAATTCCTAGCACGCCTAAAATCATAAACAAATTAAATATAAGTGCAATATTCGCGATTAAACCTGCCAAAAGATAATAAACTGCCATAAAAATAAAAACAAGAATACCGCCAATGATAGTGGCCTTTATACCGCTATTTATGGAATCCTGTCCTAATAGAGGCCCGATAGTCCGTTCTTCTTCAATATAAAGCGGCGCAGGGAGTGCGCCTGACCTTAATACATTTGCCAAGTCCTGAGCTTGCTCAACGCTAAAACGACCAGTAATCACTGCCTCACCCGAAGGGATAGCTTCCCGGATATTCGGGGCAGACTGCACTTTACCGTCTAAAACAATAGCCAGCCTCTTTCCGACATTAGCCGCAGTCACTTCCGCAAACTTTCTAGCCCCTTCGGCGTTAAAACGCAAAGAAACTACCGGCTCATTAAATTGACTTGAGCTGAAATGCACGGATGCATCAGTCAAGGCATCGCCGATTAAAGTTGCATTTTTCTCCACCAAAATCGGCGCGTTATCATCCTGGGTATATTTCAATTCATACCCTTCAGGGACTTTTCCGGCTAACGCTTCTGTTAAACCGGCTTGATCCGAAGAAACTAACTTGAATTCAAGCAATGCCACTTTCCCAATCAATTCTCTAGCGCGCTCTCTATCCGTAAAACCAGCCAACTCAACTACGATTTCATCAATGCCATGCTTCTGGATTAAGGGCTCTCGCACACCATAGTTGTCTATTCTCTTTCTGATAACTTCTATAGCACGGTCTGCGGCATCTTCTCTGGCGTTTTCCGGGATCTTAGCTGTATCAACCTTAAGCAAAAGATGCATACCTCCCTTCAGGTCCAAACCAAGGTTAATCCTCTTATTCAAAGGAAAGGTAAAATATAAGCACAATCCCAGAGTTAACAGTATAAAAATAGACTTATAAACAACCCTTTTCTCCATCACTACCGATTCTCCTTAGGCTGCCGGAACAGTCTGTGTTTTTTTAATATAAGCTACGCAATTTTTTTCCAGCTCAATCTTGACATTATCGTCTATCCTCAAGGTTATTGTCTTATCTTTCACATTAACGATAGTCCCGTGTATACCGCTGGAAGTAACGACTTCGTCATTTTTATTCAAATTTTTGAGCATATTCTGCTGCTCTTTTTCTTTTTTCCTCTGTGGACGGATAAGCATAAAATAAAAAACAACAAAGATAAGCACCAGAGGAACTAGGTTAACTATAGGATTAGCTGCTTGCGGTTGCATTCTTTTTCTCCTTTTTAATAAGATTCTTTACTGTCTGCGAAGCTTGAGCTCCATTCTTAATCCAATATTGTATGCGTTCGGATTTCATTTTCGCCTGCCCAGTGGTAGGCTCATAAAACCCGAGTTCTTCGAGTATGCGCCCGTCTCTACCTGTGCGCTCATCATAAGCGGCAATGCGGAAATGCGGTTTGCCCTTGGGGTTTTTACCGATTCTTCTTAAACGAATATGTACTGCCATTGTATTTCCTCCTTATTTAGTTTTAATATCAAATGACTAAATCCAAATGACAAATTAAATCCAAAGTCTAAATACCAAAAACAAAGTTTTGTCATTTAATATTTGGGTTTATTTCGAATTTTGAGCTTTGACATTTGTCATTAAACTCTTATTTTTGCAATCATCCAACAATTGCTTCCATTAATGCTGCTGCTTTATTTACTGTTTCAGTATATTCTTTTTCCGGAATTGAATCCGCTACGACTCCCCCTCCTGCCTGAATAAAACCAAGCTTATCCTTTATAAGAATAGTCCTTATCGTAATGCAAGTATCCATATTGTGCGAAAAACTGAAATACCCGACGCACCCGGCGTAGGGGCCGCGCTTTGTATTTTCCAATTCATCGATAATCTCCATCGCGCGGATCTTGGGACTGCCGGAAACTGTCCCCGCGGGGAATGTCGCTTTCAATACATCATAAATATCATAACGTCTATTGTCAAGCCTTCCTTTTACTCCGCTCACTAAATGCATAACATGCGAATATTTTTCCACACTCATAAATTCACGCACTTCCACCGTACCCACGCGGCTAACTCTACCTAAATCATTCCTCCCCAAATCAACCAACATTAGATGTTCAGCTCTTTCTTTTTTGTCATTAATAAGCTCTTTAGCCAGTTTATTATCCTCTTCTTCGGTTTTACCCCGCGGCCGGGTTCCGGCAATAGGCCGGGTTTCGATGACTCCATCCTCGCAGCGCACCAGCATTTCAGGAGATGCCCCGACCAAATACATATCCTTCAATTTCAAAAAATACATATAAGGAGACGGGTTAAGGCTGCGCAACGAACGATATATCGCAAAAGGATCCTTGCTGGTCCTAAAACTGAACCTTTGGGAAGGAACCACCTGGATAATGTCGCCTTTTTTAATATATTCTTTGGCCTTTCTAACCACGTTCTCAAACCCCTTCTTCTTAAAATTAGACTTGAATTTTATATTTCGAGGAGTTTCTTTGATTTTAGCCTCAACGAATTCCTTATCGAAATCCGCCTGGATCGACTCTATTCTTTTGACAGCTTTATTGAAAAACGCGGCCTTTCTTTTAGGTGAAAGCTTCCCCTTGGGTAAAATAACATTGCTCACAATCTTTATATTATGGTTCACATGGTCAAAAATAAGCAGCGTATCCGCTAAAATTAAAACCGCATCCGGCACCTTAAGCTCATCGGGATTTTTATCCGGAAGCTCTTCAAAGAATCTTACAGCATCATAGCCTATAAAGCCAACCAATCCTCCGCAAAAACGCGGCAGGCCTTTAACGGAAACACTTTTAAAATCCTGCATAATCTTTTTTATCTCATCAACAGGAGTGGTTTTAGTAACGAACTTTCTGACGATTTTCTGCACGGGGCAGTTTATTTCAATATTTCTACCCTTGGATTTAAATACCAGGCTGGGAATACTTCCCAAAAATGAATAGCGGGCGACTTTCTCCTGGCCTTCCACAGATTCCAAAAGAAAGGCATAATCATCTTTACGTATTCTCAAAAAGGCAGAGACCGGAGTATCTAAGTCAGCGTTGATCTTCTTATAGACAGGGATAACATTGCCTTTCTTAGTCAATTCTAGAAATTCTTTTAATGATGGATGATACATAATTTATACTATTATTGCCTAATGACAAATGCCAAAAAGCTCAAAATTCAAAATAAATCCAAATATTAAATGACAAAACTTTGTTTTTGATATTTAGATTTTGGATTTCATTTGTCATTCGGATTTTGTCATTTGACATTTAATCTTCTATAAAAGCAACTTCTATTGCCTGTATGACAGGCCACTCCCACCTGACGCACCTTGATCAAGAGAGCATCCAAATCACAATCATAAGCAATTAATTTGACGAATTGAAAATGGCCGCTGGTCATTCCTTTTACCCAATACTCTTTGCGCGAACGCGACCAAAAACAGGTCTTTCCGCCTTTTATAGTCCGGCGCAGCGATTCCTTATTCATATACGCCAGCATCAACACTTCTCCGGTTTTATAATCCTGAACGATCGCCGGAATCAAACCATTTTTATCGAATTTAAAATCGTTTAAACTTATCTTAGTTTTCTTGATCATAACCTGACCGGTATTCCCTTCTTCTTTAAATACTCCTTAACCTGTTTTACAGTTAATTCTCCGTAATGGAAAAGCGAAGCGGCCAAAGCCGCCTGCGCGCCTGTCTTGGCAAAACAATCATAAAAATGCTCTAATTTCCCGGCTCCTCCCGAAGCAATAACCGGAACATTAACAGCCTTACAAATTGCCTCTGTCAAACCTAAATCATAACCATCTTTAGTTCCGTCATAATCCATGCTCGTCAAAAGAACCTCGCCGGCGCCGAGCTCAACGCCTTTTTTAACCCACTGAATAGCGTCTAAACCCGTAGGAGTCCTGCCCCCATTAATGAATACTTCCCAACCATCCCCCATTTTTTTGGCATCAATAGCCAAAACAATACATTGACTGCCGAATTTCTTTGAAGCATCCTGAATAAGCTCCGGGAATTTTACCGCCTGGGTATTAATAGATACTTTTTCAGCGCCGGCATTTAAGAGATTTCTTATATCGGATAAATCCGCTATCCCTCCGCCAACGGTAAAAGGCATAAATATATTTTGGGCTATGCGCTCGACCAGATCAATCAAGGTTTTGCGTTTTTCAACACTTGCCGTAATATCCAAGAAAGTTAACTCATCAGCTTCTTGGGCGTCATAAAGCTTAGCGACGTCAACCGGATCTCCGGCATCTTTTAACCCCAGGAATTTTACGCCTTTCACCACCCTGCCGTCTTTAATATCAAGGCAAGGGATAATTCGTTTGGCAAGCATGTATTATTTTATTTTTTGATTCAGGTATTCACTTAATAAAACCCGGGTTTTTTTGTCAGCTTTTCCGGTAACTTTTAAATTATGAGCCCTCTGAAACGCCTTTAATGCTTCGCGAGTTTGCTTACCCATATGCCCGTCGATCTTCCCGGGCTCAAAACCGGCGTTGGCTAAAGCGGTTTGAATATCTTTAATCGAAGGACGCGAACCAATTTTCTTTGAATTCTCCTCGCCAACTTTAGATGATGCTGCTCCCAGCTTTTCCTGTTCAGCCTGTTTAGCGTTTAAAGTATCCTTTAAACTACCAATCTCCTGATCCTTGCTTTGGACTTGCGACTCTAAAACCGAAACCTGGTTCTTTAACCCCTGAATCTCACTATCTTTTTGCTTTACTGTGCTCATTGATGCGCAACCGGTTAAAGATACTGCAAATGCTACTAGAAACGATGCAACAAAAGCTTTCCTAAACATTCCCCCCCTCCTTTTAATTAAGAAAATTTTAAGGCCTGAGGCAAAGTAAACTTTCCCTCATATAAAGCCTTTCCTACAATTACTCCGCTAACCCCATCCTTTTCTAAACATTTCAGTTTATGTAAATCCTCTAAACTAGAAATTCCTCCTGAGGCAATAATTTTTAATCCGGTCATTTTTAAAAGTTTCTTGATCTCTTTTATGTTTGGACCGGTCAAAGTTCCATCTTTTAGAGTATCGGTGTAAATTAATTCGCTAAATCCGAGTTTTTTCAAACTAAGGCTAAAATCCACAGCGCCAGTATTTTTATGTCCGGCTTTCCAACCCCGGACCATAACTTCTCCGTCTTTGGCATCAACTCCCACAATAATCTTATTTCTGAATTTGTCAAAGACCTTCTTTAAAAAATCCTTATCTTCAACTGCCCTAGTTCCTAAAACAACGCGATTTACTCCAGCACTAAGCACATCTTTGATAGTATCAACCTTCCTTAAGCCTCCGCCGAATTCAACCGGCACCTTAACCTGATCAACGATCTCTTTAACTATCTCAAGATTTCTAGGTATGCCTGAAAACGCTCCGTCTAAATCCACAATGTGCAGAAATTTCGCGCCCTGCTTAACCCAGTGCTTGGCAACTTTAACCGGGTCTTTAGAATAAATCTTCTTGTTCGTCCTCCCTTGCACAAATCTGACTACGCAACCGCTCTGTAAATCTATAGCTGGGATTATTAACATATTTTAAATTTAATAAATGTCAAATACCAAAGCCCAAAATTCAAAATAAATCTAAATGACAAATATCCAATGACAAAACCTTGGTTTTAGATTTTGACATTTGGGCTTTGTATTTATTTTGGATTTTGAATTTTGTCATTTGTCATTAATTTTATAATTCTACAAAATTCTTAAGCATCTGTAACCCAATCCCCTGGCTTTTTTCCGGGTGAAATTGCGCGCCATATATATTATCCTGCCAGACCATCGCAGCAAAATCCAGTCCATAGTCAGTAACCGCGGCAATTGCATTCTTATTAGCCGGATCAGGATAATATGAATGGCAAAAATAAACAAAAGAATTATCCGGTATGTTTTTTAATAATGGGCACTCGCCTGACTTTTGCCTCAACTGGTTCCATCCCATATGTGGAACCTTTAAGTCAGAAACTGGGAATTTCTTGACTTCCCCCTTAATAATACCTAGCCCTTTACATTTATCTGCCTCCGCGCTCTTTTCAAACAAAAGCTGCATCCCCAGACAAATCCCTAAAAAAGGCTTTTTATTTTTTACCACGTCCCTAATCAAATCGACTAAATCCTGCTTCTCTAATTCCTGCATCGCGTCTCCAAAAGCGCCCACTCCCGGTAAAACTAACTTTCGGCAGGAAGAGATTTCTTTAGGGTTATTGCTGACTTTGATTTTAGCGCCAAAAAGCTCCAGAGCCTTTTTTACGCTATGGATATTGCCCATACCATAGTCTATAATAGCTATACTATTCATCTTTTAATGTCTCAATCGCCAAATCCCAATGACAAATGAATTTCCAAATTCCAATTGGAACATTGAATCATTGGGATTTCATTCGGCATTGGAGCTTGGATATTAATCATTTCTTCTAATCAATGACCCCTTTAGTAGAAGGAATACCCTTTCTGCGGGGATCAATTTGCGTAGCCATATCCAAAGCCTTGCCTAAGGCCTTAAACACAGGCTCTAAGGTAGCGTGCAAATCCTTATTAGGATTATCTATCTCTATATTTAAATTCATACCTAGTTGCTTGGCAAATGCCTCAAGAAAATGTTCGGCATATTTAACATCATACCCCTCTTGAGGTTGGGGATAATTTCGATATCTTGACAGATCCATACTCAGCTTAAACGAACCTCTTCCGCTAATATCCACAGCTACATTAGCGGTTACATCCTCCATGGGAACAGACATAGAACCCAACCGGTTAATACCAGCCTTATCTCCTAAGGCCTCTTTAAAAACCTGGCCTAACACGATACCCAAGTCTTCATTAGTGTGATGAATATCCACTTTTAAGTCGGCTTCATTAGTTATAATCTCCAAATCAAAATGCCCCCAAAACGCGAATAATTCCAGCATATGATCTAAAAATCCGATTCCCGAATTTATTTTTGCAACTCCTGATCCGTCAATATTCAATTTAGCTGTTATATCGGTCTCTTTACTTTTTCGATTCTTACTCGCTTCTCTCATTCTCTCTCCCACGTTTTTCCCTACATACTATCTACTACCTACTATCTATTCTCTCTTAAGTTAAAGGAACCTCGCCTTTACCGAATCTAAATGTTTGGTTAATCCTTCAATTCCGGCAATTTTTTCCAAAGGCTCGCGCATTTTCTCCAGAGCTTTTTTGGAATAGCTGATTATATGATTACTTTTTATAAAATCACAAACCGATAGACCTGAAAAAAATCTGGCAGTGCCGGCTGTCGGTAAAACATGGCTCGGGCCTGCAACATAATCCCCGACAGCAGCCGGGCTGTACGGCCCTAAAAATATTGCTCCGGCATTTTTAATACCCTTAAGCAGGCGCTGCGGATTTTGGACCATAATTTCAAGATGCTCGGGAGCAATTTTATTACTAACTTCAACTGCCTGTTCTAAATTCTTGGTTAAAATAATGGAACCGTCCTGATCTTGACTTTGAGATTTTATGAGTTTCGCCAAAGCTTTGGAGTTAGTAACTAACACGGCCAATCCTTTGGCGTGCTCTTTCTGGGCGGCTAAATCCGCCAGAATAAATTTCGGGTCGCTGGAACGATTGGCAATGATTACCAGTTCCGTAGGCCCGGCAATCATATCGATATCCACCTGGCCAAAAACCTGCCTCTTGGCTTCACTCACATAAATGTTCCCCGGGCCGACGATCTTATCCACCGCAGGAATTGTCTTTGTGCCGTAAGCTAAAGCTGCTATTCCTTGAGCGCCTCCCACTCGGTAAACCTCATTCACTTTCAATAAATCTGCCATTACCAATATGTGTGGATTAATCTGGCCAAATTTATTAGGAGGACTGATAAGCGCGATTTTTTTAACTCCGGCGATCTTAGCCGGTAACACTGTCATATAAACCGTAGAAACCAATGGTGCGGTTCCGGCAGGAATATAAATTCCCACGCGCTCTAAAGGTGTATAGTTTTCTCCCAACACCACTCCATCGCCATCCTTCATTCTCCACGATTTTTTCAAGGCCTTGCGGTAAAAACGATTTACGTTTTCAATCACAGTCTTAAGGCTGGCTACAAAATTAGGGCTGATATTCTGATAGGCTCCGCTAATCTCGATTTCAGCTACTTTCAACTGCCTCGGCATTAACTTAATGCCGTCAAATTTTTTGGTATATTTCAACAAAGCTTCATCGCCGAATGAACGCACATCATCGATAATCTTTTTTACCTTTTCTTCGACGCGGGGTTTTTTAAATGCTCCGCGGTTATAAATCTTCTCTAATTGCTTACTACCGTATCTTATTATCTTCACTTATTACCTTCTTTCTATCTACTGCCTGGCCTCTAACAAAATAGTTTTCAAACTCTCAAATACTTGATCCAGTTTTTCCGGCTTACTTCCGCCGGCCTGCGCAAAATCCGGCCTGCCGCCGCCTGAACCGCCGATAAGCGGAGCAATCTGGCGAATTAATGTTCCGGCATTTAATCCTTTAGCTAATAAATCCTGCGTTATTGCGATAACCAAATACGCTTTCTTTTGCTCGTTGTCCTGCGAACCCAAAGCAATCACTCCTTGCTTTAATTCTTCTTTTACTTTATCCGCCAGGATCCGCAAAGCATTCATATCTAAACCAGGCTCAATCGAAGAAACCAGGTTAACGCCATTTATTTTTATTGCCTTATTTATAATCCTGGGGGCAGCGTCTTTAAGACTGATACTCATTTCTAAACTACGCTTCTTCTCTTGATCTTTATCTTCTCTAAGTTTTTCTATCTTTTTTGCTTCTTCAATAGTTTTTCGCTCTTCATCTTTAATAAACTGCTTGGCAAAAGTTCCGGTTGCGCCTTCAATTCTTCTTATACCGCTAGCTACCGACCCCTCGCTAGTTATTTTTATCAGGCCAATTTCACTGATGTCATCCAGATGCGTCCCTCCGCATAACTCTCTGGAAATATCTCCGATACCCACCACACGCACATTTTCGCCGTATTTTTCCTCAAAAAATGCCAGCGCGCCGGATTTCTTCGCTTCTTTTAAAGCCATCTCCTTACAGATTACTGCCTGACTTTTAGAAATATAATTATTAGCTACTTCCTCAACCCTGGCAACTTCTTCCTTGGACAAACCTTTAAAATGAGTAAAATCAAAACGAAATTTATCCTCGACAACCAACGACCCCTGCTGCTGAACATGAGTTCCTAAAACTTTTCTTAAAGCTGCTTGCAGTATGTGCGTGGCTGTATGATTTCTGGCAATATTAAGCCTGCGTTCAGTATTAATTCCAGCAACTACTTTGTCGCCTTCTTTAAAAGAGCCGGAAACTATCTTACCAATATGTAAAATAACATTGTCGATTTTCTGCGTATCCAAAACTTCAAAAACATTATTTCCGTTTACCAATTTCCCGGTATCTCCAACCTGACCGCCTGACTCCGCGTAAAAAGGAGTCTGATCCAAAACAACTTCTGCGCCATCTTTCAGAATAGCTAGAATCTTTGCTTCCGTGGAATTTTCTTTATAACCGGTAAATTTTGTTGCGTCTAATTTTAAGCCCAATCCTTTGGCGTCAAAAACATCGCCTTTCATCGCGCTGCCTGACTTTGAACGCGCCCGCTGCTCTTCCATGGCTTCTTCAAACGCTTTCTTCGAAAAACATACTCTATGTTTATCCAACCACTGACAAGTCAATTCCAAAGGAATCCCATAAGTATCATGGAGCATAAAAGCCACATTGCCCACAGTTTCAGAATCTGGCTTCTCTATAAATGCGTCAAATTTACTTTTAAATAATTCCTCACTAGAGCCAAGCACATTAATAAAGTTTTTCTCTTCGTTCAAAATAACCAAAGCAATATTCTCCTGCTTTTCCTTTAAATCCGGATAAGGAACACGCATAACCTGCGCAACGAGAGGAACCAGCTTATTCAATAAAGGCTCATTTATACCCAAGGCTCTTAAGTGCAAAACGCTTTTACGGATTATTTTTCTGACTACATAACCTCTTCCTTCATTTGAGGGCAAAACTCCATCATAAATACAAAAAACCACTGCCCGCACATGATCGGTTATAGCATAGACAAATTCATTCTCAGAAGACGTTTTAACCGTAATCCGCTTTTTAATTTCTTTGACTATCGGAGCGAAAAGATCGGTCTCAAAATTACTTTGCTTGCCCTCCATTACCGAAGCCAATCTCTCTAAACCCATTCCTGTGTCGATATTTTTGTTCGGAAGCGGTTCTAGAGAACCATCCGCTTTGCGGTTAAATTGGGTAAAGACCAAATTCCAGATCTCCACGAACCTTCCACAGCTGCACGAAGGATCGCAAATCTTTTCACCGCAACCAATGTCAGCGCCAAAATCATAGAATATTTCCGAACATGGCCCGCAAGGCCCGTTTGGCCCTTTGGTTTTGGCTTCCGCCGGCCAGAAGTTATCTTTATCGCCAAGCTTAACTATTTTCTTAACAGGAATCCCGATTTTATCTTTCCAGATATTATAAGCCTCATCATCATCTTGATAGACTGAAACCCAAAGCTTATCCTCACTGATCTTCAGTTCTTTGGTCAGAAATTCCCAGGCCCAGGCAATTGCCTCATCTTTAAAATAATCGCCAAAAGAAAAATTTCCCAACATCTCAAAGAACGTATGATGGCTGGAGGTCTTACCGACCTTATCCAAATCATCAGTGCGCAGGCAACGCTGCGAAGTAGCCGCCCGTTTAAAACCGGAATCAAGCCCTAAAAATTCCTTTTTAAACTGGTTCATCCCTGCCGGAGTAAATAATACCGTAGGATCATCCTTAGGCACCAATGAATCACTCTCTACGATTTTGTGTTTTTTGGACTGAAAAAACTTGAGGAATTTTTCTCTTAAAGAATCTACCTGCATAGTTGATTTAAGGTATCAATGACAATTTCGGGAGAGAATCCGCGGCGCAGTAAAAAAGCGTAAACCCGTCTCTTCGCGATAACCTGATCAGTTCCTTTCAATATATTTAATCTTCTTTTGGCTAAATCCAAAACCGCCTCTGTTTCAGAATAATCTTTTACACCTAAGCTTTGCGCTTCGATTATTTCTTTACCCACGCCCTTTTGCCTGAGCTCCTGCCTGATCCTTCTTAACCCTAAAGGTTTTCTTAAACGGGAGTTGATCCAGGCTTTGGCAAAAACATTATCATCAATAAATTTCTTCTCTTTCAGAAAGGAAATAATTTCTTTAATCACTGCTTCAGGAATTTTCTTAACTTTTAGGCGCTGGATAAGCTCATTTTCGCTGCGCAGCCTGAATTTAAGCAGGAAAAACGCGTAATCCCTGGCCTTATCAAAAAATTCTGTCCGTTTATTCAACAGTTAATTTTTTCCTGACTTCTTTTTCTATCGCGTCCTGCAGCTTAGGATTTTCTTTTAAGGCTTTAATCGCCGCGTCTCTTCCCTGGCCAAGCTTTTCATTATTAAACGATAGCCATGTTCCGGATTTAGTGATTACTTCCATGTTCACCCCGGCATCGATTACCGCTCCGGTCTTGACGATTCCCTCGTTATGCAAGATATCAAACTCCGCCTCACGAAAAGGCGGGGCAATCTTATTCTTTACCACTCTTACCCTGACATGATTACCGATAACTCTATCCCCTTCTTTTAAGTAAGCGATCCTGCGCACATCCAATCTTACCGAGGAATAAAACTTTAGGGCTCTTCCACCCGGAGTAGTTTCCGGTGAACCAAACATTACACCGATCTTCTCGCGCAACTGGTTAATGAAAATTACCGTAGTCCGCGACTTGCTGATTGCGCTGGTTAATTTACGCAAGGCCTGCGACATCAGGCGCGCCTGAAGCCCCATATGCGAATCTCCCATATCGCCTTCGATTTCGGCCCGCGGAGTAAGCGCAGCAACCGAATCAATTACCACTAAATCCACGGCATTTGAACGCACCAAGGTCTCCGCTATTTCTAAAGCCTGCTCTCCGGTATCCGGCTGGGAGATCAAAAGATCGTCGAGATTTACGCCTATCAGCTTGGCATAGGTAGAATCAAAAGCATGCTCTGCGTCAATGAACGCGGCTACTCCGCCTTTTTTCTGATTTTCCCTGATCGCAGTCAGGGTAAGCGTAGTCTTCCCGGATGCTTCCGGCCCAAATATCTCCACTACTCTTCCGCGAGGCAGCCCGCCTACGCCTAAAGCCACATCCAAAGTAAGCGCGCCGGTAGAAATCGTCTCTACATTCGCTTTGGTATGGCTCCCGAGTTTCATAATCGAGCCTTTGCCAAACTGCTTCTCAATTTGAGCCAAAGCCAACTCAAGGGCTTTATTTCGGTCAGAAATATTGCTAACTTCTTCTTTTTTATCTTTTATAACCATAACTGCCTCCGATTTTATAAGTTTTAGATTAAATATTATATCCTGCGCCCGTCATGCTGTCAAACAAATAATCACCCCCCTTCTCCCTCTCTAACACAATAGACGTAGGGAAACAGAGAATCTAACTGAATATGCCGAGATTGACAGCCGGGTTAAAATATGTTACATTTAAGCCTTATGGACGAAATAGTTAAGATAAAACAGGAGCTTGAACGCACTAAAACCGAGTTGGGGATCCTTTATGAGATCTCTAACGCTATGCGCACCACCTTAAAGCTGGATGAAATCCTTTATATCATTCTTACCGGTGTAACTGCGCATATCGGCTTGGGCTTTAACCGCGCCCTGCTTTTTCTAATCAACGAAAAAGACGGCTTGATTGAAGGGAAAATGGGCATAGGCCCTGACTCAGGCGAAGAAGCCAACCGTATTTGGAGCCAAATTGAGGGCGAGAATATGGATTTAGATGACTTAATCAGCGCCTACAAATTCTCAAGTAAAGGGCTTGAATCCAGTTTTAACAAACAAATGCAACGAATGAAAGTCCCGCTGCATGATAGAAGCGAAAATCTACTCACATTAGTCGCGCAAGAAGGTATGCCTTTATGGCTTACCAAGGAAACTATCGGAAATTACCGGAGTTCTCCAATTGTCCAATCTTTAAAGAGCGAAGAGCTGGTTCTCATCCCCTTAAAAGCAAAAGACAAAATAAACGGGATAATTGTTGCGGATAACTTTATCACCCGCGAGCCGATCAGTAAAGACGACCTGCATATGCTTACTATGTTAGCCAACCAGGCAGGCCTGGCTATTGAAAACTCGCAGCTTTACGAAAAAACCGTTATGCTGGCCCATATGGATTCCTTGACCGAACTCTGGAACCACGGTTATTTTCAGTATATACTGCAAACGGAACTGGAAAAGGCAAAGGCGGCAAAAACTCCCTTAAGCCTGATTATGGTAGATATAGACCACTTTAAGGTTTATAACGATTCTCTGGGGCATCAGGCCGGAGACAAAACTCTCTCTGAACTGGCAATACTCCTCAAAAATCAGTCGCGTAAAATGGATTATGTTTGCCGCTATGGAGGAGAGGAATTCGCGATGATACTGCCGGAAACCGACAAAAAAGAAGCGTTCTTGATTGCCGAACGCTTAAGAATAGATACTGAAAAACACTCCTTTAGCCACGAAGATATATTTCCTACTAAAAAACTTACCGTAAGCCTTGGAATTGCGTCATTTCCCGAAGACGGTTTGGCTCCGGCTGAACTCATTTCATCCTCAGATAAAAACTTGTATCAAGCCAAAAATAAAGGCAGAAATACTACCTGCTGTTAAACTGCTGCCGCAGCCAATTTATCTTCTTCGCCCTCTTTTTTATCCTGGGCAAACTTAACTGAAACAATCTTGGAGACTCCGGAATTCTCCATCGTAATCCCATACATCACATTGGCATTAACAATGGTCTTCTTATTATGGGTAATGACGATAAATTGCGAGCCCTTGGCAAACTCCTGCAGAACCCTTGAAAATCTATCCACATTCGCTTCATCCAATGCCGCGTCAATTTCATCCAAGATACAAAAAGGCGAAGGTTTTACTTTAAATATGGCGAAGATAAGCGCGATTGCCGACATGGATTTCTCCCCGCCTGATAACAAAAGTATATTTTGTAATTTCTTTCCCGGAGGCCGGCAGATGATTTCAATCCCGGATTCAAGAGGATCGTTTTCATCAATCAAATAAACCTGCGCGTCTCCTCCGTTAAAGAGCAAGCGGAAATAATTCCGGAACTCTTCGCGCACTTTCTCAAAGGTATCAATAAACATCTGCCTTGTAGTCCGGTTTATCTTTAGTATCGCCTGATGCAAAGACTCTTTTGCGCTGGATAAGTCTGTCTGCTGCTGGATAAGAAAATCATACCGCTTCTTCAATTCATCATATTCTTCAATCGCAACCAGATTTACTGTTCCGTAAGAATCCAGCTTTCTCTTTAATTCGGTGATTTCCTGGCCTAAAACGCTTATATCGACGTTCTCAGGTAAAGCTTCAACCCCCTCCAGTTCGATTCTATAAGCTTGGAGCATCCTTTCCTTAACCGCAGAATATTTATAATCTATATCTTTATCCTGCATCTGCAGCTCATAAAGGTTGTTCTTGAGTATATCAAGTTTATCCCTTCCCTCTTCAATCTTGGCGCTTACATCCCCGGCTCCTTCGGATAACTGAGCATAAGCTTTTTCAAAATCTTTAAGCGTCAAAACTTTCGCTTCGATATCCTTTTTATGTTCGACGACCTTAAACTCACAAGACTTGGCCTCTTCTTTAAGGGACAAGAGCTTTTGAGCGGAATCATCAATCTGCTTCTCGGTATTCCTCAAGTTTTCTTTATCACGATTAAAAGTATCCTCCAAAATGTTGAGAGTCTGCTCATCGGATATTATTTTTTTATTCAGAGATTCCAACTCCGTCTTAACCTGGGTAATCGCAACTAGCAATTCCTCCCTTAATTTACTATTTTGCGAAACACTATCCTCTTCCTTGAGAATAGAATCCTCGGCAAGCCGATGGGAATTATTCAATTCCGAGAGCGTATTCTGGCTAACAAGAATATTTGCTTCCAAAACTGAAAGCTCTTTTTGGGTATCGTTAAGTTCTAAAACTATGATATCCTCTTCTTCCTTGGCCTTATTAAACTGCTCGCGGATAGTCGCGCATTGCGTTTCTTTATTTGCCAGATTTATTTCCTGTCCGCGTAATTCCTGCTGTAAAACGGCAACTGATTTATTCAAATCTTCGATTCCAGTTTCTTTAGCCTGTTTGGAATTCTTTAAACCTTCAAGTTGCGCTTTGATGTTAGCAATTTTCTCGTCGATTTTCTGCGTATCCAATTCAATAGGCTTGGCTTCTCCCGAAACTTTAAAATTAGCCGCAAAGCTTGTCTTGTCTGAATCGCTTAGGCCCAAAAAATCGTTGATCTTAATCACCAAACCGCTGGTTTTCTCGGTTGGCAATTTGTCCAGATAAACAGTCGCATTCATTGTCTCACTGATGTCGAGATATTTTTCTTTTAATTTTTCCAAAAACTCTTTATGCGATTCTAAAGTCAAAACCTGCCTCTCCAAATCCGCAATCTGGCTATTAATGGCGGTCAGAGAAAACCCTTCCTTCTCCAGGTCACTCTTTACTCCGCTGATTTTCTGGAGCAAACCCTCAATAACTTCTTTGACTAAATCAACTTCCCGGGTAATCTTACTCAGGCTTTCTTCTGCGATAGCTTTTTCTTCGTAAACTTTTGCTTTATCAACTTCAAGGCGTTTCTTGCGCGCCAAGAACACCTGCTGCTGAGAAGCAAATTCGGAAATCTGGTTTCTCGCAGCGGCAATTTTCACCACCAACTCCATTATCTCTTTTTTGAAATCCACTATTTTGTCCAGGGAACTTTTTATATTAGCGGCAAGCGAATTAATCTGACTCTCCTTTTCACTTAAAACCAAGGATTTTCCTTCGATAGCGGCCTTTAACCCGAGATATTCGGCCTTGACTTCTTTAAGCTTTTCTTCATCAACGATAAGCTTAATCCTGACTTCTCCGACCTGTTCCTGTAAGGTTGTTTTCTCCTTTTCCAATTCCGCGGCTTTTTCATCATTAAAACTAATCCGCTCATTATTTCTGATTACCTGGCTCTCTAAATTCAAAATCTCATTTCTGGTCGACATTATATTGTCTTCCAAGGCCTTTAACTCGCCGGCGCGGGAGGCAACTTTCGCTTCCTGCTCGCGAATAACGCCTAAAAGCCCCTCCTCCTGTAATTGCAGCTCTTTTAATTGATTAATGATCCCTTCTTTTTGCGCCAGAAGGTCTTTTCTAGACAAAACTGCCTGAGCTATCTCTTTATTTTTAAGTTCATCGAAAACTTCGCGGTATTTACGCGCTTTATTCGCCTGGCGCTCGAGTGAGCTAATCTGACGCTTTACCTCGGTAACAATATCATTAACGCGCAAAAGATTCTGCTCGGTTTCCTCCAGTTTACGCGTCGTTTCCCTTTTCTGCGCTTTATATTTTGTAATCCCGGAGGCCTCATCAAAAACTAAACGCCGGTCTTCGGGCTTTGAGCTTAAAACCAAATCAATCTTCCCTTGCGCAATTATAGAATAACTTTCCGCCCCCACACCCGTGCCTAAAAGCAAATCCAAGATGTCCTTTAGGCGCACCTGATTTTTATTTAAAAGATACTCGCTTTCTCCGGAACGGAATAGCCTGCGGGTAATGGCGACTTCATCATTATCAAAATTAAAAAAACGGGCCTTATTATCGAAGGTCAGCGTTACCTCAGCCATACCTAAAGGTTCTTTATTATCCGTGCCGTTAAATATAACATCGAGCATTTCTGAACCGCGCAAAGATTTGGCGGATTGTTCGCCTAAAACCCAACGAATAGAATCAAAAATATTCGACTTTCCGCAGCCATTGGGCCCAACGACCGCGGTAATACCGGGTTCAAAATGCAGGACAGTTTTATCGCAGAAGGATTTAAAACCTAAAAGTTCAAGTTTTTTAAAATACATTTATTCTCCTTGTGTACGAACACAACACCGGCGCAATACCGGTTTAGCGCCGGGTGTATTCTAATTTTGTTGAGATTGGTTATCTAACCAAGCATCGATCTTATCTTTCTTAAAACGCCACTGGCCAACAAGTTTCACTGCCGGTATTTTATTGTGCTTTAACCAATCATAAATTGTCCGACGGGTAACCTTTAAATAATCCGCCAAATCTTCGATTGTCATTAACCCGCTGCTTAGCATGCCCCTCCTCACATTCTAGAAACTAACAAATTCTGTTTGCATTTTAGCCAAAAAGAGAAATTTTGTCAAGGAAAATCTTTACATTCTTTAACATTTAAATACAAAAAGGTAGGCTATGGTGTTAAATAATGCAAGAATAGGAGAAAATTACGAGAGTTATTTGCGTAAAACTTCCTTGAACTTCTTGGTTAAGGCAGGAACAATTTCAAAAAGGTCTCCGACAATTCCGTAAGTGGCGACCTTAAAAATCGGAGCATCAGGATCTTTATTAATAGCTACGATTATTTTCGAAGACTGCATTCCGACTAAATGTTGGATCTGGCCCGAAATACCACAAGCAAAATATATCTTAGGAGCAACTGTGCGTCCGGTCTGGCCTACCTGATGTGAATAAGGCATCCAACCGCTATCTACTGCCGCACGCGATGATCCCACGGCTGCGCCAAGAGCCTGGGCCAACTCTTCCAAAATTTTAAAGTTCTCATGATTGCCCATTCCCCTGCCGCCGGAAACAATAATATCCGCCTCGGATAAATTTATCAAAGATTCAACTTCCTCAACTATATCCAGTAACTTTGTGCGCGAGAAATACAGAGAAGAATCAAAGCTTTCTTTAATAATCTTTCCTTTACGTTTTTTATCGGGAGCTAAAGGCTGGAAAACTTTATGCCTTACTGTTGCCATTTGCGGACGGTAATTAGGCGAGATGATCGTCGCCATAATGTTGCCGCCGAATGCCGGGCGAGTCTGCAGTAAAATCTTTTTCTCAGCGTCGATATCTAACCCGGTGCAATCAGCAGTTAGGCCGGCTTTAATGTTGATAGCTACCCGCGAAATTAACGACCTGCCGATATTGGTTGCTCCGCACAAAAAGATCTCCGGCTTATATTTCTTGATTAGCTCCACTATTATATTAGTATAAGGTTCATCCTGAAAATTAGCCAACTCCGGAGATTCAACTAAATAAATATTATCCGCGCCGCAAAAAATAAGCTCATCCAACTGGTCTTCTAATTTATTGCCGATTAAAACTCCGCTTACTTCGCAACCTAATTTCCGGGATAGCTCATGGGCCTTGCCTAAAAGTTCGTAGGCAACCGACTGAACCCTGCCATTCTTCTGCTCCAAGAAAACCCAGATGCCTTTATAATCTTTAATATTCGGAATATCGCATTTAGCGGGAGTTTTTTCCAGTAATATGGCTTTGAATTTGCAGGCATCTTTGCAGGCGCCGCAAAGTGTACATTTGTTAAGATCAATAACCGCTTTCTTGCTCACCATTTGAATAGCGCCAAACGGACAAACTTTAAAGCATAGCGTGCAGCCTGTGCACTTCTCGACTATAATCTGAATAGACATACTTAATTAACCTCGCTTCTTAATAATTCCACGATTTGCGCGGCTATTTCTGAAGCCTCGCCTTTAAGAATCTGTCCACCGACTCTTTGGGCAGGAGTAAAAATCTTAACTACTTGAGTGGGAGATCCGCATAAACCGATTTTCTGAGGATCGAGCTCCAATTCTTTTTGTCCCCACATCGTAATCTTGGCGCTTTTTGCCCGCAGCAAACCTTTTAAAGAAGGAATACGCGGTTCATTTATTTCCTTGACCACGGTAAGCAACGCTGGTAAAGGTGTTTCAATAATTTCAAAACCTTCTTCCAGCATTCTCTCAACGCGCATCAATCTATCTGAAGCCTCTTCTACTTTTTTAACATAAGTTACCTGCGGGATATTTAAATGCGTGGCTATTCCAGGGCCAACTTGAGCAGTGTCGCCGTCAGAAGCTTGTTTCCCACAAATAACCAGATCAAACGTGCCGATCTTTTTAATTGCTCCGGCCAAAGTATAGCTGGTAGCCCAAGTGTCGCTGCCGGCAAATGCCCGGTCGCAAACCAGAACTCCTTCATCAGCGCCCATAGAGATTGCTTCACGCAGGGCCGCGTCTGCTTGCGGAGGCCCCATAGTCACTACCGTTACCTTACCGCCAAATCTCTCCTTGAGCCGCACGCTTTCTTCGATTGCATACATATCAAAAGGGTTGATAATGGATTTCACTCCTTCGCGAATCAAGGTATTGGTTTCCGGATTAATCCTTACTTCGGTAGTTTCGGGAACCTGTTTTATGCAGACGATTATATTCATATCTATCCCTTACTTGTATTATCTAAACTTACTTAGACTTACTTATATTTACTTATTTTATACTTTACCTGCTTCTCTAACTAATTGCAAGCCAATAATATTCCTCTGAATCTGATTTGTCCCTTCGTAAATCTGGGTAATCTTGGCATCACGCACATATTTTTCAATCGGATAATCTTTCATATAACCGTATCCGCCGAAAATCTGTAATGCGTCAACAGTTACTTTCATGGCTACATCCGAAGCATACATCTTAGCCATGGCTGATTCCTTGGATACATCTTTTACTCCGGCATCAATCGCCCTGGCGCAGGAATACACAAGCGCTCTTGCTGCTTCAACTTCAGTTGCCATATCCGCCAGCATCCACTGAATCCCCTGGAAACTAGAAATCGATTTACCAAACTGCTGCCTTTGCTTGGCATATTTAGCCGCAAGCTCAAGCGCGCCTTGCGCAATCCCTAAAGCCTGCGCTGCTACGCCCGGACGGGACATATCGAATGTGCGCATAGTTACGATAAAACCCATTCCTTCCTTAGCCAACAAATTCTTGGCCGGAATCTTACAGTCCGTAAATATCAACTCGCGAGTGGAAGATGCGCGAATACCAAACTTATCCTCTTTTTTCCCAAAAGTAAAACCCGGGGTTCCTTTTTCCACGATAAAAGCTGAAGCGCCGCGCGCACCCTTATCTTTATTAGTCATCGCGATAACAGTATAAGTCTCGGCATCGCCGCCATTGGTAATAAAATGTTTTAATCCGTTTAAAATATAATAATCGCCTTCTTTTCTGGCAGTAGTCTTGATTGCCGAAGCGTCGCTTCCGGCTTCAGGCTCGGTTATACCAAAAGCAGCTACTTTTTTGCCGCTGGCCAAATCCGGAAGGTATTTTTTCTTCTGCTCTTCGTTACCGAATAGAACAATCGGAAAAGTTCCTAATGCCGAAGCTGCATAGCAAACAGCAATACCGCCGCAGGCGCGGGATAATTCTTCGGTTGCCAAGCAAAGATTGGTAATATTGACTCCCATTCCGCCGTATTCTTCGGGAATGAATAAGCCAAAAAGGTCGCTCTCGGCAATAACCTTAATCACATCCCAAGGGTATTCTTCACTGATATCATATTTAGCTGCCGCTGGACGCACCTTCTCCTCGGCAATCTTATGCGCCAATTCCTTAATCATCTTCTGTTCATCGGTCAACAAATAATCCATTTATTCCTCCTCAATTTTCCGCTATTTTGTCCCGAAAATTGACCCCGAGTGTTTGTATTATCCTTGCACATACACCAGGGGTCTTCCCTTATTTAAGGGAGAACACATTCTGGAAATTATAACATAAAAAATTAATTTTACAATATTTTTAAGAGGGCAGTCTCCTGACAATTGGGGAATTTGCAGCAGTTAATGCACTCTGCCCAGATTTTATGCGGAAGAGTAGCGTTTTTAACCCGCTTAAAGCCGAATTTCTTGAAATATTCCGGCTTATAGGTCAATACAAACACCTTATTCGCTCCCAAATCAACAGCTTCTTTCAGGCAGGCTTCGACCAATTCCCTGCCTATGCCCTTACCATGATATTTTTTAGATACGGCAACAGATTTAATCTCGGCTAAATCGTCCCAGGATATATGCATTGCCGCGCAACCTCTAATCTTACCATTTGCTTCAACCACCCAAAAATCACGGATATTCTCATAAAGCTCATTAAGCGAACGCGCCAGCATTATATCCTGCCTGGCAAAAGAATTAATTAATTCCTGGATTTCTTTTATATCTTTAATCTTGGCTTTTCTTAACATTATTTCCCCGCCTACTATCTGCTGCCTACTATTTACTCGCTATCAACTATTTAATCTCGGTCCCCTTAGCTACAACTACAATTCCCGAATCGCTGACAAAAAACCTCTTCTTGTCCTCGGCTAAATCGTAGCCAATAACCATTCCCTGAGGAATATTTACGTCTTTATCAATAATCGCGCGTTTAATTTTGGCGTAACGGCTCACATTCACACCCTCCATCAGGATCGAATCATAAACTTCCGAAAAACTATTTACCCGGACATTCGGAGAAAGGATTGATCGCTGCACCTTGCCCCCGGAAACCACGCACCCGCCGGCAACGATGGAATCCAGAACTAAACCGATTCTTCCGGCAATTTCCTCGCCTGAATGCACGGTCTTTGCCGGAGCAAATTGCTCCTGAAAAGTCCGAATTGGCCAATCTTTATCATACATATTAAAAGTCGGCGACGCTTGAATCAAATCCATATTTGCCTCATAATAAGCGTCAATGGTTCCGATATCCCGCCAATATTGCCCTTCAGTCTTATTTTCACTGGCAAAGTTATAAGCAACAACTTTAAGGCCTTTTTTTAACATCTGCGGGATTATATCTTTGCCAAAATCATGGCTTGAACCGATTCTCTTAGCATCATCATGCAGCTCTTGTTCAATTACAGGATGTTTAAAAACATAAATCCCCATTGAGGCGTATATTTTATCTGGTTTCCCGGGTATAATCTTAGGAGCCTTCGGCTTTTCCTGAAATCCGATTACCCTGTTTAAACTATCGACCTCCACCACCCCGAAATGCAAGCTTTTTTCTTTCTCGACTTCCACCACGCCGACGGTAAGATCAGCATCGTTGTCCCGGTGAAAATCTATCATGTTATAATAGTTCATCTTGTAGATATGGTCGCCGGCAAGAATCAAAACCTCATCGGGCTTATCCATTTCCAAAGTATAGAGGTTCTGATATATCGCATCCGCTGTCCCCAGATACCATGATTCGCCGACTCGTTGCTGGGCAGGAAGCAACTCGATAAACTGAGCCAATTCCGAAGGAAGAAAATTCCAGCCTAAGCGGATATGCCTTTGCAATGAAGATGATTTATACTGTGTCAGGATATACATCCTGCGCAACCCTGAATTGATACAATTACTCAAGGTAAAATCAATAATCCGGTATATGCCGCCAAAGGGAACTGCAGGCTTTGTCCTATCTTTGGTTAAAGGCAACAACCGCTCACCTTTTCCGCCAGCCATAATAAAAGTTAAAACCTTGCGCATCATCTTAGCAACATTCCGGTTACCCCGTGCCTGACCATCATCACGGCGATTGCCGCCAATAATATATACATAATTTTAGAGAATGCTCTTGTTCCGCTGGGGCCAATGACTTTCATGATTGCATCTGCTTTGACCAAAGTCAACCAAACAATACCCATGTTCAAGATTAACGAAACCAGCGTCGGCATCAGGCCAAAACTGTTCACCATCATAAGAGTAGTGGTCAGGACTGCCGGGCCGGTAATTAAAGGTGTCCCCAGAGGAAAAACACCTAAATCCCGGTCGTGATTATGGATTAAATTGTCTTTTTGGGCGCCGGGGAAAAGCAGGCGCGCTGAAAGGACGAATAATAAAACGCCTCCGGCAATCTGGAAATCAGGAACTGTTACTCCTAAGAGCGAAAATACCCATTTTCCTATACACACAAAGATGATGGCAACGGCCGTGGAAGTTTTAACAGCATCCACGATTATTTTGTGTTTTTGCTTTTTGCTCGTATTCTCAACCAGCGATAGAAATATCGGAATGTTGGCAACCGCATCTACCGCTACGAATATAGGAATAAATGCCAATATATAGGGCCTGAATAGCTCCATCATAATTTAAAATTATACTACCTAAATTACGTCGCTTCAAGTATTTATTTAGCCCTCTAATAAATAAAGGGGACAACCGTCCCCTTTATTTGCAGGAGTTAATCCGTTTGCGGGAAAACAATAGTAAAGATGGACAGAACAATCAAAACGGGGAGCCAAGCGAACTATTGAACTGTACCTCTAATTTTTTAATCCTGGCATCCTGTTGTTTATTCTCTGCTTGCAGGATCTCATTTTGTTTTTTGAGTTCTTGGATTGCCTTCACGATTGGAGGAAGAAGGCCGATGTAGTTGATAGCGAGAGTTCCACCGGGCGTAAGAGTTGTTGCGGCAGAGTTTGAGACAAGTTCAGGGAATATTGACTGCACTTGTTGCGCAACGAAACCTAATTGTGTGCCGCCGCCCGGATTATCAAGACGTGTATAACTTACAGGATTCAACTTATTAATCGCAACAAGCCCCTTCGAATCAGGGATAGTCTGAATGTTTTTTTTGAGACGCTGATCAGATGACCCATACCATGACCCGCTAATATATGTAGCAGTAGCAGTAGTATATCCAATATAGACACTTTGACTTGTGCCTGCATCAAGGTGAAGATTACCATTAGACGACATTACCTGAGCCCTGCCAGATACAGGTCCCGGAGTCTGAGCCCCAACTATAAGAGATCCACCCCATGTTGCATTTGGGCCAAATAGAGCATATGCACTATCGCCACCAGCTATATGTAATTTCGCTCCCGGGCTCGTCGTCCCAATCCCGACGTTGCCTGTTCCACTACTCCCCATTATCACATTATAAGAAAGGGCATTCACGTAGAATAGATCATCGCCACTATTGGACTTCACGCTTAAAGATTTGTAATTACCGCTACCGCCACCGCCTTTCACTAAAAGAAGATCCTGAGTTAATGCACCACTACCGCTAACATGCAATTTTGCCTCCGGGCTCACCGTCCCAATCCCTACATTCCCTCCTCCATTAGCCAAGAGCACATTACCTGTAGAGGTATAGTTAAGCCAGAGAGTACCCAGGGCTCCTCCCAGTATACCTTCGATGACATTACCGTTAGCATCAGCCATACGCACACCGCTGTTACCACTGTTACGGACGTCCAGAGCTCCGGCAGGGCTGGTGGTGCCGATGCCGACGTTGCCGCCTTGCGCTTGAAGAACCAGGTTTTTCCACCCTACAGTCACTTCAACAGCCGAGATATATCCTATGTCAGTAGTAGGATCATAAGTAAGTGATAAACGTTTATTAGAGTTAGCTGCGCTTGTAACCAATAATCCATCAGGATCAACAGCACCAGTCCAAGCTGAATTCGGGTGTATTACATTAAGTTTTCCAACCGGATTCACCGTCCCTATCCCCACATTGCCTTCGACAACCAGGTCAGCGTTGAAGTCAACTTCTCCTGAGCCGCTCTCTGTCTCCTGCCAGGTGTAGTTAGCTCCATCGATGTAGTCATCCCCTATGGCTATACGCTTAGCTCGCAGCTCACGGTAGACTCCATAGGGAGAAGGATAGTAGGTGGTGATGGTCAGGGTGTCTTCGGCAAGGAGCAGGCTGTTACAGGGAAGAAAAAAAGATAAAAAGAAGAAAGAAAAGAAGCTTA
>Ga0265297_10002536_pt1 | contig 36655 bp, 29 predicted proteins | sample Munlanlwell13791_FD_192502 | JGI IMG/M metagenome (GOLD analysis project Ga0265297, IMG submission 192502) | Leachate microbial communities from a municipal landfill in Southern Ontario, Canada - Leachate well 137-91 | ecosystem: Engineered > Solid waste > Landfill > Unclassified | place... | reverse complement strand
CCCCCGTCAAAGAAAATCAAAAAAGTGATACCAATGAAAAGCACAAGCGGAATAATCATAATCATCCTCCTTTTCTCTGCAAATATTTTCACGTGTTTCCATGGTTCAATTCAAGCAGAGGAACCCAGCATCATCTGGAGTTGTACCCTTAATATTAACGAATCGGGGGGAAAACAAGATACGGTCATATTTGGTGAGGCATCCGACGCCACGGACGGGCCACCAGCAGATAGCTATGATATCGTTAAACCACCCACACCGATGCCTCCCTACGTGAAAGCAGCGTTGAACGATAACCTCCCGTTGCCTTATGATAATTTATGGATGGATTACCGACAGTACCCTGATTCATCAAAAATCTGGAATCTAACGGTGCAATGGATGCCTAGTGGAGGATCCTCTTCTACCAATATTACCCTCTCCTGGCTTCCCTCTGAACTTGATGAGAGCGAGTATACATCGGTGCATCTCTGCACAGACACCGGGGATATTCTAAAAAATATGCTGATTGAAAATATCTATACGTTCAATTGTCCAGCGTATCTCCCCCAAAATTTTAAAATCAGATGTGAACGAACCAACGCACCACCAGAGACACCAAGTATTCCTTCCGGAGACACCATAGGGTACCATGGGACGGTGTATACCTATTCCACATCAAGTACAGACCCTGATGGCGATGACCTGTACTATCAGTTCGATTGGGGCAATACCCTTCTCAGCAGTTGGTTTGGACCCTTTAGGAGTGGTGATACTATTGAATCATCGTATAGTTGGAGTGCCCCAGGAAATTACCAAATCAAGGTACACACCAAAGATACCTATGGTGCACAAAGCACCTGGTCCCCCATACTCGTCGTAGAAATGACGAATAGGGTACCGTCTCAACCATCAAACCCGTTCCCACAACAGGGGGCTACTACTGTTCAGACAACGCCCACCCTCAGCTGGACCGGAAATGACCCTGATGGTGATCAAGTCAGCTTTGATGTGTCTTTTGGCACCAGTAATCCTCCCCCAAAAATCATCGACAATCAATCCAGTCTGTCTTTCAGCCCAGGAACCTTATACTATCAAACCACTTATTACTGGAGGATTCTCTCATGGGATGTTTATGGGGGCAGCACGAGTGGCCCAGTATGGTCTTTTACGACCCAAGCATCAGAGAATGGCTCCTCAGAACCACCGAACGGTGATGAGAATCAGACCAATCAACCACCGGTCGCAGACGCTTCCTTCAGTGAACAGACCGGGTTTGTGGGGACTATGCTTGTCTTTAATGGTTCACGGAGCTATGATGTGGATGGGTATCTCACCAGATGGTCCTGGGAGTTCGGTGATGGAACAACTGGAAGTGGGGAACGAACGATCCATACCTACCTAACTTCTGGTGTGTATACCGTAATCCTTACGGTAACGGATGACCAAGGTGCGACCGGGTCCGATACGATAAGCGTCCAGATTGGTACCGCAAACCAGCCTCCCACCAAACCAGTGATCAACGGAACAACAATAGGAACCAAGAACCAGACGTATATGTACACCGTCTACGCCACAGACGCGGATAACGATTTCCTCCAGTATATCGTAAGCTGGGGTGATGGGACGCAGAACACCAGCATGTTCCTCCCCAATGGGACGATGTGGTCCTTGTCGCATTCATGGGGTGCATCAGGAAAATATGAGGTTCTTGCGAAAGCAACCGATAACATCAGCATCTCAGAACACACAGCCAGAGACGTTTTCATTGACGTAACTTTCATCAACACCCTTGGATTCCTTTTTGACCGGGACAATGATGGACAAGGTGATGCGTTTTACAGCAACAAGACGGGAGTCGTTACGAATGCTCAGAGGCTAGCCAATGGAAGCTATCTTCTTGATACGGATAATGACGGGAAATGGAACTATCAATATGATCCTACCACCGGTTTGCTTTCTTCGTATCAATCCACGATTGCTACGGTGGAGAATCAATGGTTCTTCATCCTGATTATTGTCATTGCGATTCTCATCATTGCCGCTATCGTTTATTTCTACAAAAAAAACTATTTTTAACGATTTCAGAAAAAAATGAAACAAGGATATGATGTTGATTCGGAGAATCTAAAGAACTTCTCCTAATATTTGTGTTATCATTGGTGTGTTATTTCCGGAAAAACCCTTGATAGCCAAAGAGGTATTTGACCCTGGTGAACTCGCTAAGTCCGTATCCGTGTAACTCCACGGTGTGCTTGCCCCAGGAGAACGTCCCGGTCGCGATGCAGGGTCCTTCGAACATCCCGGTGCGTGCGAGTTTCCAGACGTTTTCAGAGGTGATATATACTTCGATATCAAGTTTCAATATCATATCGTCGAGCTCTGCTTCGACGTGGAGTTTCTTTGGATAGTGCATGAACGGGAGGCCTTTGGGGGTTGCGGTTTCCACATAAGTGACTTTAAAATGGTTAAACTCGGTGATATTCCGGTTGTTCGGGGAGATGATGATGGAGTCAAAGGAGAGCTTGAAGGGGGTGCGGAGGTAGAATTTTGAGACGTACATCTCCCAGCCGTTCTCAAAATGTAGGTTCGCCCAGTCCCATCCGTTTGAGACCCAACGGGGGACGATGGATTGCCAGACATGGTCGTGGTAGCCGATGCCGCCGACCTGGTACTCATTTCCGCCCCAGGTGAGGTTCCCGGTGACTCTGCAGCGGGGGACATAGTAGTCTCCCCCGGTGGCAAGACTGATGATTCTGAGGTTCGCACTTCTGCCCTCGACCCAGACCGGGAGGAAATCTGCGGTGAACTCAAGGTCTGCGGTAAAGCCTTTTTCGTTGTCGACCACGTAAACCTTCCAGGAGGGGTAGGTTCCTTTGATCCAGCTGTTTTCGAAGGTGACATCAACGCCTGTGTTGCCTGCCTGTAACGTGCCTCGTCGTTTGTTAAAGCTGCTAAAGGAATGGCTGTTCCCGGAGTCATCGAAGAGTAATACGAAAAGGTTGTCGGGTCGGAGGAATCGGACATCGAAGAACTTCATTTGGTTGAAACTGATGATCATGGAATGGCCTTGCAGGTCGCTTTCTGGGTCGTTGAAGACGACGTTGAAATACCACCATTCTCGGCGGCTGCCGGTGTGGAACCCCTCATCTGAAGGCTGCAGCACGTGTCTGCCGGAGTCAATCACCCGGTTGGTCCCTGGTGGGGTAGGCTCGTCTTCCTCCCCGGTGATGGGTGCGTCGATGATGACGGGTGGTATTTGCATTTCTGGTGTCTCAGGTGATGTGGTCTGGATGACGACATACCCGAGTGCTGGGATGAGGAGAAGAATGCATACTCCAAGGGCGAGGAGTTTCTTGCGCGATGCTTTGTGTTTTGCTTGTGAGTATGATGAGCCTGTATACGGTTCGTATTCCCGGTATCGTTTCCAGTAGTAGCTGCGGCCGAAGAACCGCCAGGTTAACGCAGCTCCAACCAGGAGGATGGGGATGCAGACCCAGAGGGGTACATAGGTCATCAGGTTGGTGATGTCCCGGACTTCTTCGAGATGCTTGTTCATGGATTCTTCGGTGGTGTTGTAGGTCAGTTCTGCTGCCTCACCGATCGGGTCGTTGATGTTCAGGTAGTTTTTGATGACCCGGGAGTGCAATGCAGAAGGGTAGTAGAGGGAGAAAAACTCTGAGAGATGCGCGGAGAGGACCAGATGTCGGTACACATGGACGACGTAGCCGCTTGCGGGGTTGACCGTAAGCTGCAGGGTCTCGTCACAGTAATACGTCTTCCCATGCCAGGTGATCTGCGTGTTGTAGATGTCAGAGCGCCAGACGGAGACTTCGACACCGTCAATGTATCCGTTTTTGATCCGTTGCATGTCCCGGACCAGGACGATGCTTTCTTTGCCGTTTTGTTGTCCGTTGGACTCCACCCATCCGACTCGCAGGGTGTTGACCTTCTTGTCGACCGCGGGGATCCCCATACGGCCAGCGTCGACGTTCACATAGGAGAGGTCCCGGTTATGGGAGTCCACCCAGTACCATTCACTGACTTTCTGGGAGTTGTTAATCACACTGAGGACTTCCCCGGTGTCGTCGTAGATCACATCATGGATCAGGGCTTTGTTGGATTCTTTGGAGAACTCGGAGACGTGGATGACCTCGGTGGCGAGGAATTCTCTGATGATGGGAGTACGCTCTGGGAGGAGCCATTGGATGAGGAACGGGACGCGTCGTTGGTCGATGCCTTTGAGGAACAACCCGTTCCGCTCCCAGTACTGCACTGCTCCGGTGTCCTCCCAGATGTAATCCTCGGGAAGCTTGGTTTCGGTGATGATCTCTTGAGGGATGATGTACAGGTAGGTTGCACTGCCGAGGATAAGGAGGAACACGCCGATGGTGAGCCCCACGTCCTCGTAGCGTTTCAATCGGATGAACAAGACAGCAAGAACACTAGGGAGAAGGAGGGAAATTCCTATGATAAGGAGAATCGTATTCCACGGTACCGTATCCCAGGGCGACATCATATTTGTATCTACTAATCTTTATAAACCTGCGGTTATTAAAACCTTATTGTACACATCTTTCCTTAATAGCTATACCCGCTGATACCAGCAGTACGATGCAAACAATACACTCAAACAGAGCACAGTTTTTGGGCAGTACGCCCTGTTTTTTTGTATGAAAATACTTATAGAAGAAAAGAGATGTAGCCTCAGAGGATAAACCAATGCCACAGGACCCTATTCCAGAGGACATTCGAAAGCAATACGAAAAGACGATGCAACGAGCGATCACCAAGAAGATCGGGACGATGACCATTATTGTGATGGAGGATACCTATGATAAGGCCCTTACTGCCTTTAACCTGGGGGTTGCCGGGGTGGAGATGGGGATGAAGGTGTCTATGTTTTTCACCTCCCGTGGCATCAACATCGTCAAAAAATCGTATAAACCACGGCGTGCTCGATGGGGGGAAGCCCCGATCGCCTGGAAAGAATCCTCGATTAAACACCGGGGTGGGATTGTCCTTGCGGAATTGATGTACCAAGCCCGGGATATGGGGGTCTTTTTCTACGCGTGTTACACCTCGATGATTTCCATGGGGGTGAAAGAATCGATGCTGCTGGAGAACATCAAGGTGATACGGATGGCGGAGTTCTTAGGACTGGGGTTGGAATCCGAAATCCAACTGATCATCAGCTGAGGGACAGAATATGGACCTAGAGCAGATACTCAAGGAACGAGCTTCGATTTTTGACCGAGCGTTAACCGGGAACCTCAAAACCCGGGAGCCGGAGATCTTTTATGATGCGTTACGCTGGATCCCCTTGTCCGGGGGCAAACGACTTCGTCCGATTCTCGCGATGCTGTCCTGTGAGGCGGTCGGAGGTGTCCCAGAGACCACGATCCCGTTTGGGATCGCGTTGGAGTATATGCATAATTCGACCCTGGTGCATGATGACATCATCGATAAGGATAAATGGCGTCGAGGGCTGCAGACGACGCATGAGAAATTCGGGATCCCCTTCGCGATTCTTGCTGGGGACGCCTTGATCGGGGAGACGTATCGCATGCTGTCGTACATGTCGCCTCCGGAGCTTCATTCGGTGACGTATAAGGAGCTGATCCGGTCGATCGCGGATGCGGCAAAGGATTTCTATGAAGGGGAAGCCCTGGATATTGAGTTTGCGGTCCGGTCTGATGTGACCCTCCCGGAGTATATGCGGATGATTGAGAAAAAGACCGGTCAGCTGTATTACCTTGCGGGGAAGGGGGGCGCGTTGATCGGGAAAGGCAGCAGCAAACAAGTGGAGAACCTGGCGCGGTACGGAACCCTTTTTGGTCTGATGTTTCAAATCAAGGACGACCTGCTCAATATCCTCACCGAGCAAATCATCCTGGGCAAACAGATGATCGGCAGCGACATCTTGAACGGGAAACGCACCCTGATGCTGGTGCATGCGTTAGCTGAGATTGATGAGAAAGCGAAGAGGAAGATGATGAAGACCGTTGGGAACGAACAAGCGAACCAACAGGATGTCCGGGAGGTCATTGAGATGTTCCGGTCCTACGGGTCGATTGATTATGCGCAAGCGAAGCTTCTGGAGTTCTGTGACACCGCGAAGCGATGCTTAGATGTCGTTGACTCCTCTGAAAGCAAAGACCTGCTCCTTGCCCTGGCGGACTATAGTGTGACAAGATTGTATTGAGTCTGGTTCCTCAGAAAAAAAACGCCCAGGTGATGATGAACAACGCAATCAGGAACAGAAGGAACACGAGGGTATAGGGGTTAAATACCAGCAGTCTCCAGTTCATAGACACTGATTTCTTCGGAAGCATATAAATATTGTGTTTCTTTTGATAATGTCTGAAGAAAAAATCGAAGGTCTTGCATCATCTTTTTCGCATGTTGTTTTGTCTGGAATGAGAGGAATTGTTTGGTATGGCTCTTCTGAAGCACAGTACCTATTATGACGTTTTTTAAGAATAACTATAGTCGATAAGCTCAGCGTCAAGGTTTGAGATAAATGGGAGAATATCTTTGAATCGTCCTATTATTTTTACTATCGTCCCGGCCTCAGGAGCGTAATACATGCTTCCGAGTCCCCCGCCGACAGAGATATTGTACACAAAGAACGTATGGTTTCCAATGGTTATGTTTTCTGTATTGGTGCAGATAAAAATATCTGGGACTGCAGGGAACCCTATGATTGGTTCAATTTCGATATATTCCGTTAACACATCACTGATGTCGATGATCGGGAGAATATCAGCGAGGATATCCGATATATTTTTTAACAAATCGGGATTAATAGGAGGGAGGCCTGGTATCTTGTTCCATATCCACACTATTATCTCAACAATGAGCCAATGGTCCTGTGCAAAATTGTTCAACCCATCCACGCTATTTAACCAGGGGGATTGTATAGAGCCATCGAAGGAAATATTGGTCGCTGGAAGACCCCAGATGTCACTTACGTTCAACGGAAACACGATGATGGGGTAAAAAACACTTGTATCTATCAATACGTTTATGGTAACGGGAAAATGTATTGGTTTCTCGATTGGAATGTAGGGGTTTTCTATAATGTGTATTTGTAGATTGCCATCTAGCGTCACATCAATATGCTTTATCCGTAAATCAGATTTGTTATAATCGATTGTTCCGCTTATCGTTGTCTCTTGTAACTCTCCGGTGATATTGATCGGGCCATCACCAAAATCCATATACACATAACCATTCCCGTTTATTGTTGCATTGATTTGTATGATATAGGAATCCCCGGTATCATCAACCACTTTAAGCGAGATATTGTCGGTCCATAAGACAATATGAACTAAGAAACCACTCATATTTAAATCGATGACAATGGTATTAATCTTGTAGTTCCAAGAATCACCGACTTCCCATATTGGAACGGGGGTTCCATTGTTTGGTATCATCGTTGTTTGATGACTTGATTCTGGGATAAATGCTACTTTTTCATTGGTTTTCGCGACCGTAAAAAAGGTACACATCAGCATCATACATACCAAAATACCGATTAGTTTGCTTTTCATATTCTCCTCACCTACAAAATCCCTATACTTGATAGTCTTTTCAATCTGTCATCGATTTGAAGAATATAAATGTTGTTAAAAAATATTAACTAGAACAACTGTTACAAATAAGTATAGAATAATCCCATTTATAGAAATTCACTTGTTACATTATTCTTGTTTACAGACAGAATTTTACGATTCTAACGCAAACGAAGGGAGCAATCCCTGGTGATTACATGAAATAATACAAAAACATAATGATATTAGGATACGTGATTAGCATGCTGAACCGACCTGGAATTACAAGTAACTCTCTACCTGTTTTAAAAAAAAATAATTGCTCTCAACAGAATATGTCCCACCTATTCACTTGAGCACTGGAGGTGTCTCCTATATTTGTCGTAATTTTTTTCCTCCGTGCCAGTTGAAAAACCATGAGCCTTTAAATGAAGAAGAACAGAAGTGGTATCGCCAGACACACGATGCCGCCGATGACGAGTAAAACCCGGATGGGTCCCAGTCGATAGGCCTTTGGGAGTGCCTTCTGCGTGAAGATCAGGGCTCCCGTCCCATAGATAATCACCCCGATCACCCCAAGGAACATAAGGGTAATACTCAACATGAGCAGCACCGAAAGACCCATAGACATCGCAATAGCCAGAAGACTACCAGCGATCATTAAATACAGGAAGATGATGATGGTGAATTTCTTATACGACATCGTTCGAAGCGGTTTAATGAGATTTCTCCCGGTCTCATAGAGCATCCGGGAGGCGGCCTCAAACCCAGCGTATACTGTCCCAAACAGGGCAAAAAACACGCTGATCTGAAAGAGGGGTTTCAACCAGTCCGCCATATGATCGAAGATAATGACTTGATCCTGGATGAGTTTTGCGTCTCTTGGGAGGAGCTGTTCAGGGCCTAAAAGTAAGGCTCCTGCTATCATGTACGCAGATGAGATTAAGGCTATGATAAGAAAGGCGATCGCAAGATCTACCTTCAAAGGGACGAGCAGTCGTTTTGCTTTTTTCTGCTCCTCAGCATTCTCAGGCAGATACGTGATTTTCCCCTGTTTTTTAAAGGAATCAAAACAGTCTTGAGAAAACGCAAGAGGGTTGTCTTGATGGCTGAATATCCCCCATTTCTTCACCTTGATCCACCCCAGATACCCTATAAGCGCGATAATCGTGAAAGTTAATGTCCCAAGATAACCCAGCATGTATAAGGGAATCGACGTGTTGGTGACCGAGGGGTAGTTTTGGCTCACCCACTCAGGGAACTGCGACGGGGCATTGATGATGAAATAATTCGGGATGATCTCCAGAAGATCTGGTCTGAGGGAGATGACGGAGATGATTGCTCCCGTCGCTAAGACGAGGACAAAAAACGCTTGGGTGTATTCCAACAGTTTATATCGACCAAAGATCACCAGAATCCCTGCGAAGAAACAAAAAGAAATCCCCCAGACAAGATAATGTCCGAACCCAAAAATCCATGCGAGCGTTTGACCAAGGGAGGTCATGATTGTCCCGGTGAAGATTGGGATGAATGGGATCATGATGAGAATGAAAATCCAGTTCAGCCAGCTGAATTTTGTTTTCAGTGCGAACAGGTCCATCAGACCGATGCCGGTCAGCATCGTGAATCGACAACTCATGTATGCGATGATGAAGGAACCAACGCTTATCGTGATCAACCAGAGCAAGGAGAACCCTGCCCAGGCGCCAATCTGAGGGCCGAGGATGAGTTGTCCCTGTCCGATCGTAGCCGAAGCAACGATCGCGCCAGGGCCAAAGAACAACAGGTATTTTAGATATTTTTTTACTGATGGTTTCTCTTTTATCACCGCTGGCGGTTCAGGATAGGTAATTGGACTGTCTAATGGCATGGAAGGTCTCACCATCCAAATATGATTTTTTTTATGGTTTTTCCTATGGATTGAGGAATATTTGGTTTAAATAACTTCCGAACCTTTTCATCTGCTGCATTTTCATCCTTCCTTCCAGAATCTTGTAGAAAATTCGGCACTCCCTTGTGTTCTTTGCTTCCCATCGGTTCCAGAGCAGATGGTGATACAAGAAAATATTTTTCTTTTGAATCAAACAGGTCATGCTGCTGTTTTCACCTGGATTCCAAACAAGAATAGAAGTTCGGTACGAGCTGTCAATCAAATCTTATATACTACGTAAACAACCGGTATCATTGGTAGAGAACGTTTCAACAGAAATAATCTCCTCAGATGGGTCTGGGAAACGGTGTCTCTTCCAGGAACCCGTGAGAAAATGGTTGAAGTAGTAAAAATCTCAAAGAACGGAAAACTGTTACGGATAAAAGAAGTCTCAGATCAATACCGTGAAAAACCCTATCGATGGGATGAAGACGAATAATTTTTCCTTCTTAGTTTATCATTGTGTTGCTTAAACGTAAGAAAAATCCAGGATCTTGGTAAAAAAGTCCTACTCATCCTTTTTTGAAGTGTTATCTTATTGATATCTTTGTATTTTATTTTTTTTGACACATTAATAAAAAATTGGTTTTTCTTCACCTTGCTTGTACAATTTTATATGAGTAGTAATCACGATAGAAATCAATAATAAACCTGAACAAAAAAGTTTATTATTTGAACTGAAATCGACCTGAGGTCTTAACCGTTAAAAAAAACACAGAGTACAGATTTGGAAGCCGCTGGAGGGAATTGAACCCTCGACCTATTCCTTACCAAGGAATCGCTATACCTCTAAGCCACAGCGGCATTTCAGATACTGCCCTGAATACCAAGGGGGGTTATTTTACTTTTTTCCTTCTCTTTCCGAAAATACGAAGGAAAAACGCAAAGAACCATGCAAAACGACCTGAATGTCTGTGGTTTCTGGTTACTGGAGATTCACGATAGGATAGACAAAGGCGGAGGGTGCCCGAAAACGGATGATACTCCCAGCTCCTTCCTCGGGGATGATATTCCCTTCGATATTCACATTTTGCGCGATTCCAGAAAAGATAGCGGTGGTATTCAGCGCCAGAATCACGCTGTCCCCTGCATTAATGATAGGGGTATTCTGCATGCAGGAACCGTCTTCATCCACGAGCACGATCACCCCGTATTCAGAGGAGCTCGAAGGAAATGCGTTCGCCTCGAAAAGATTTACTCCTCCTGGCGTTCCATCGACCCAAAACGGTGCGGCATACTGTATGATCGTCTTTAGTCTGGAATCGGATAGCTCTATCAGCACTCCGGTGAGGTCGATTGCCGGGGAACCCGCTTGCGGGGTGATGATCAGGGCGATTTTATCGATCAATCCAGAACTGATATGTCCCTGTATCGTAGTTATTTTCAGACCCGAGGAGACTTCTTGTATGGTCTGTGCCCCGGTGCTACCAGATTGAATCTGAAGCAGCGACCCGGTGGAGAGGATCACATACGCAACGATTCCTGCGACCAGCACCATGGCGATAGACACAATCATCGCACCAATGCCTATGGCTCCTTTCTGATGTCTTCTCACGTCCATATGCAGCTACCCCTCTTTTCCCTTCAATAGTAGGTAAACAAAAGGTACTATTTGAGAATTATGAAAACCCTGTAATTGCAGGAGAGAAGGCGAGGATATGGTTGTGGACAAATCTGAGTATAAAGCGAACGTATTTGAAGAAAAAGAATATTCCGCTCTCAAGTGCTCCTATGAAATCCCTTGATTTACCTGATGTGCAATCAAGACTTGCTTCCTCCCAGTTCAAACTGACTCGGGTAGGAGTAACCGGGGTGAAGAAACTCGTTCATATCCAACGACCACAGAAGACATCCGTGCTTCCCTTAACAGTGACGATGGATATGTTTGTCGACCTGCCCGCATCTCAGAAAGGCAGCCATATGTCTCGAAACCTGGAGCTCGTCTCTGAAATCATCGATCAGACCCTGAAAACACCAGTGTCGGATTTGGAATCCTTCTGTGCAACAACCGCGGATCTCCTGCTGAAAAAACATGAGTATGCGACCGTCTCAGAGGTAAAAGCGGAGGCTGATTATTTCTTAGATGTCCGATACCCCTCTGGTCAAACCGGTGTGGAGCCCTATAAACTCATTGCTGAGGCACATGCATACCGCAACGGGGATCTTAAGAAACTCATTGGGGTAAAAGTCATCGGGATGACCGCTTGCCCTTGTGCCATGGAGGTTGTACGAAAACTGGAGGGTCAGAAGAAAACCTGCTTCGCTCCTACGCATAACCAACGCAACATCGGCACCTTGCTCATTGAAGTCCCCCGGGGGACCCAGCTTGTGGATGCAGATGATCTGATACAGATCGTTGAGAAGTCATTCAGCAGTCCGACCTATAGTATCCTGAAACGACGAGACGAAGCAGAGCTCGTCCTGAAAGCCCATTCCAAGCCAAAGTTCGTCGAAGACGTCGTCCGGGATATGCTCAGCGCTGTGTTACACAAATATACCGCCTTACCCAATGAAGTGTTAGTTATCGCACGCAGCGAAAGTGAAGAATCCATCCATAAGCACAATGCGTTTGCCGAGCGAGTCACCACCCTTGGTGAATTACGAAACTAACGGTTTCCGTATGAATCAACCTGTTTTTAGAGGAAAAAAAGCTTTTAAAACAACGTAGGATTACGGTTCTGCATGACGAAGTATCATATTGCTGTTCTTCCGGGTGATGGTGTCGGCAACGACGTGATGGATGCTGCACAAATCATCCTTGAGGTCATCGGTCTTGATGCCGAATACATCCCGGGGGATATCGGGTGGGAATTCTGGAAAAAAGAGGGAAATCCGCTCCCCGACCGGACGCTGTCGTTGTTGAAAGAAACCGACTGTTGTTTGTTTGGCGCGATCACCTCCAAACCACGTGACGATGCGATAAAGGAGCTCGCACCCGAGCTTCGGGACAAGGGGCTTACCTATTCCAGTCCGATTGTTCGCCTCAGACAGGAGTTCAACCTTCATACCAATATCAGGCCGTGTAAAGCATACTCGGGGAATCCCTTGAATTACAAGGATGATATCGACCTGGTGGTGTTCCGAGAAAACACCGAGGATCTCTACGCAGGGGTGGAATTTCGACCGTTGCCGAAACCTGTGTTTGACGCGCTAATGACCCATAAGAAAATGAAGCGATTCTCCCAGGTCCCGTTAGATGAGATCGCGGTATCCTGCAGGATTTTTACAAAGAAAGCATGTCAAAGTATCGTGCGACAAGCGTTCCAGTACGCAAAGGAACACCAGCGAAAATCAGTCACCCTCATAGAAAAACCAAACGTCATCAGAGAGACCAGTGGGATGATGCTAGAGGAAGCACGGAAAATCGCCAAAGAATACCCTGAGATACAATACCAGGAGACCAATGTGGACGCGATGTGCATGTGGCTGGTGAAGAACCCGCAGAATTATGATGTGCTGGTGTCATCGAACATGTTTGGGGATATCATCTCAGATCTTGCTGCTCAGCTGGTCGGTGGTCTGGGGTTCGCCTCCAGCGGGAATATCGGGGATGCGTACGCGCTGTTCGAACCGACCCATGGGTCCGCCCCGAAATACGCAAGGATGTATAAGGTCAACCCGATGGCGATGCTGCTGACCGTCACCTTGATGTTGGATTGGCTGGGGGAGAAGAAACCAGCAGAACAGCTGGAACACGCGATCGCCCAGGTCATCAGGGAAAATACGGTCAAGACCTATGATGTGGGTGGATCCAATACCACCTTAGAAGTAGCTTCCGAGGTCGCAAAAAAATTCAATGAACTCTAATTTTTCTTCTTTTTTTTATTAATTAAGACAACCCAATGGAGAAAAGATAGATTATTCTTTTAAGAAAAAAACTAAAGGAAAAAAAAGAAAAATAAAAAGAGAAGATGTTTGTTCTCTTTAGAACTCTAAGACGCCAGGGCACCAGCCCATGATGATGTGTGGCATGAGGGCCCCTTTGAATGCCCCAGGTATAACCATCATCTGACCGCCGTAGCGGAAACCAGTGGTGCGCTGTCCAATGCCTTGCCCAACATAGTGGACAAAGAGACATCTGAACTCAATCAAAGCTCCGCCGTTGACTTCGTGGACTCCAAAGATAAATCCCTGGAGAGTGGTAAACCCAATATCACTTGGTTCGGGTTCGTTTACGGTCGCTCCTGCTGCTACAGGTATCATGGTCATTACCAGCATGCACATAAAGATGCCTAAGATTTTTTTTGTGTTCATACTTTATTCCCCAACAACTAATATATCAACATAATATATAAATCTTTTGTTGATTTTCATGGAAAATCCCTATAATTTCCTAGTTTTTTAGCGAATTTGCCTAGTTTTTGCTGGGATCGTTCTATGACTTCATTTGAGATTTCAACCAGTAAAGAGAGGTATTTTTGTTCACAGAAAAGACAGCCGTCTCTCCCTATAGGTGCATCAAGACGTTCGGTACTGCAGATTTCAATGATGATTTTTTTCCCTAAGGATTTTACTGCTGAATTTTTGAAACCACATGATATCGCGTTTTTCAGCATCGTGTCTGCAAGTTCAAGGGTTTCCGCCCCGATATGCAGGATTGGTGCTTGAGCGAGGAACCAGAGATACCCGGTGGTTGCGTTTGATGCAGCGTCTTGGAGTTCTGTTGTCTGTATGGTCCGATGCCAGATCCCAAGGAAGCGTGCATTGCGTTTGTCTCCAAGCTGCGGTATTTGAAGCAGGACGATTCGCCCTGCGCAGCTGCTGGAGGTGTAATAGCCGGGGATGTGGTTAATCAGGTTTAAAACGGGGAGGATCCCCTCGTCTACTTGGTCGGTTCTCCGGGCTTTTTCCAGTGAGCGTAACGCGTTTTCTTTGGCGTCTAAAAATTCTTTTGTGCTCATAAGGGAACGCTTCTTTCAGAGATCGTAAGATTGATGTCTCGTTTCCTGAGTTCTTTGAAGAATGGTTTTGGTGGGACGATTTCTTCGGGGCAGAACACCCCTCGTTGTTGTAGTGTTCCGTTTTCGATCATCTGTGCGGTGATCGAAACTGGGTAGGCTGTCGTGCGCATCATTGCTGTAATATTATGGTCTGTGTCATATGTATCGATTAAACGGTATACCCTAGATCGTTTCTTCCCTTGTTTTTCCCCCTGGCTCATGGCTTTTAACAGCACGACGTCCTCCCCGGTGGTGGGTACGTTTTTTTTCAGTAATGCGGCAAAGACATCCCGCGGGGCGATCTTCTGTCCGTTGTAGGTGATTTTCTGTTCCTCAGCGAATCCCAGGTCAAGCATTGCTTTGATGGTTTGGCAATGCCCTGGGTATCGTATTGTCTTATAATCAAGATACGGTATTCTATTATTATATGTATAGGGGAGGGTGGAGCATCCACCAGAGGTGAGGAATGCTTCCATGGTTCCGAATGGTTGGGGGAACCGTATCGACTCCAGCTCGGTCATTGATTTTTTCCTCAGGATTTTCCCCTGGTCAAGTATCAATGCATCCTCGACGTATTCATTGATGAGCCCATAGGGTGAAAACACGATCTGATAGTTCAGAGGGGGCTGGGGATACCGGGGGATGCCTCCGACGCGGAGTTTCACGTACTCGATGGAATCGAGATGGTCAACGATATCGCGGGTGATGATCGACACCAGACCTGGTGCAAGCCCCGAGTCAGGGATGACGGTGACGTTGTGGTGTTTTGCTTGAGAGAAGAGTGCTCGTTCCTGGTCCACTATCGTGTTGTTGCCGCCAAGGTCGATAAAATGGGTTTTTTTCTGGATCGCGAGCCGAGCCAACCGGTAGTTGTACTGGTACGGGAGCGCGGAGATCAGGACATCCCCGTTCTGGAGGTGACGATGAGTCTCCTGTGTTTTTTCTGCGTCCAGCGTAATCACTTTCACCCGGGTATCCTTAAGAAATTGTTTCGCGGAGGTTCGTGTGGTAGTATCGTTTTCTCCTAAGAGGATATCCTTAAAGTCTGAGAATTTGTCAAGATCGTACGCAATCGCACGCCCCATCATCCCAGCACCCAGAATCACTGCGTTCATACCAGCCATCCGTCAAGAGAGATCGAGTTTCCTTCCTTTTTTAAATGTCTTGAAAACTCTTTTTCATGAGGGTTTCTTCCTCGGCATCTTGTTTCTTGAGATAACTGAAGAGGATCGTTAACAGAAAAGAGAGTGGCAGGCCGATGAAGATAGGGTCAAGCATATTGATGACGTAGTCACTGATGAGGGAGGAACCAATGATGCTCGGAGCGGTTTTGAAGTAGATAAGGATATACCAGGCCATGGTGAAGAGGAACCCGCCAAGCATGCCGAACCAGACTCCTGTCCGACTGGTTCGTTTCCAGTACAACATCAAGGTGTAGGGGGCAAGGAAGGTGCAGGCCATCAGGCCGAAGAAAAACGAGGTCATATACGCGACAACGTCCAGGGGATTCAAGGAGATAATCAGGGTGGCTAGTACGATGACAAAGGTGGCGATCCGGGTGATGAGCACCGATTTTTGTGGTGAGCCCTGGGTCTTTCTGGATTTTTCGTAGACGTCTCTGCCAAGAGCAGCTCCCGCGGTGTGGAACAAGGCTGCTGCGGTGGACATCGCGGCAGCAAGGATGGCGAACAGGAAAATCAAGATGAACCAGGTGGGGAAGAGTTGATTGATGATGGTGGGGACGACTGCGTCAGGGTTGGGGACCATCGCCCCTGCGGATTCCTTCAAGGGATACATGATGTTGTTCTGATACATGAGCACGTTGCAGAGCGGACCGATGCTGAAGGCTAGAAACGTCATAAAGAGAATGAAGATCCCTCCGTAGGGGACCGCGATGCGGAGTGCTTTGTCGTTTTTTGCGGTCAGATAGCGGATGATTAACTGTGGTTGAGCCAGCACCCCAATACCAACTCCAAAGATGAGGGTGAGTATCATCATGAATGGGGCAGACAACAAGGGTGGCATTGAGGTCAGACCGTTTGGCGCCTGGGTCGCAGCAGGGCTGCCGATGCTTTTGAGCATCTCCGGGGTGAGTGCTGCTGCTGCCTCGTGTGCAGGGCCGATCCCTCCTAACATCGAGTATATTCCAATGGTGAGAATGATCATCCCGATGAGCATGACGATGCCTTGTACGGCATGGGTCCACATCACGGCGTACAGGCCACCGACGATCAGGTAGATGCCGACGATTAACGTAAAGATGACCACGCATATCCAGTAGGGGATGCCAAAGGTCACCTGGAAGAGGGAGGCGATCGCAAGGAACACTGCAGAGGTGTACGCTATCATGAAGACCCCGATGATCAACCCAGCCGTCTGCTGGATTTTTACGGAGTTGAAACGGTTTCCCAGCAGCTCAGGTAACGTCATCGCATTCAGGGAAAGCCCCATTTTTCGTGTGCGGAAGCCATATACCACAAAGGCGATGAATATACCGACAAACACATTCAGAAACGCAAGCCAGAGGATCGAATGCCCATAGACCGAGGCGATCCCGGAAAATCCGATGAGGGCGACTGCGCTGATGAAGGTGGCACCGTAGGAAAACGCGATGATCACCGGGCCCATGGCTCTACCTGCGACAAAGTAATCTTCCGCGGTTTTTGTCTTGCGGTACCCGAGATACCCCAGGAAGATAAAGACTGAGGCAAACAATACCATTGTGACGACGAAAAGCCAGAGGTCCATTAGGAGTCCCCCTTAGGTTTTTTCTTTCCTTTTTTCGAGGTTGGCGGCTCTTGTTTTGTATCGGTTTTTTTGATGAATTGATGGTAGATCCCATAGAGAATGCATAGGATCGTAGCCAGCAGCGTCCCAATCCACGCGACAAAGACCCCCAGGTCCATACCTAAGATTAACTCCATAGTTGCCTCCTCCAAATCGTATGATAGGATATGTTTTACTTGATAGTTGTTAAACAGTCATCGTAATTTATACCTTTCTTTATTTTTCATTCAGAAACTCTTATAGCAGTACTTGATATTCCCCTACCGAAATGGAGTGTTTTTTATGACACAAGAGTACTGGGATCGAGCCGCAGAAACCATGCCATTGCCAAAGTTACAGAACCTGCAACTAGGCCGCTTACAAAAATTAGTCCGCTACGTGTATTCCTCCAATCAATTCTATCATAAAAAAATATCAGACGCAAAGATCACCCCTGAGTCGATAAAAACATTAAAAGATATAGAGAAACTCCCGTTTCTCACCAAGCAGGAGTTACGCAGTTATTACCCATTTGGGTTAGTCTGCACCCCTCTTGATGACATTGTCGAGGTGCACGCGTCTTCCGGGACCACCGGGAAACCCGTGGTCGGCCCTTATACCAGAAACGACGTGGACCTCTGGGGGGAGATGATGGCGCGGTCCTTGTTTGCGAATGGCCTTCGAACCCATGATGTGGTGCAGAACGCCTATGGATATGGGTTGTTCACGGGTGCTCACGGGTTTGAGAAAGGTGCGCAGAAGATCGGGGCGATGGTGATTACGATTGGGTCGGGGAACACCGAGCGTCAGATTGACATCATGCGGGATTTTGGCACCACGGCTCTTGCCTGCACGCCGTCGTATTCGTTGCACATCGCGGAGGTTGCCGAGGAACAGGGGTTAGACCCTGCCAAGGATTTCAAGCTTCGGTTAGGGACGTTTGGCGCGGAATCCTGGAGTGAGGAGATGCGCAGCACCATTGAGAAACGCTGGGGGATAATCGCCCATGAGCACTATGGGCTGACCGAGCTGATCGGCCCAGGCGTGGTCTCTGAATGTGAGTATAAGAAACTGCATATCAACGCGGATCATTTGTACCCGGAGTTGATTGATCCGAAAACCGGTGAGACCCTACCGTTTGGGGAGGAAGGGGAACTGGTGTACACCACCTTGACGAAGGAGGCGTTCCCCGCGATTCGATTCCGTACGAAGGATCTCGCCTCAATAACAGAGGAAACCTGTGAGTGTGGACGGACGTTCCCGATTCAATCAAGGATCAAGGGGAGAAGCGACGATATGATGAAGATCAAAGGGGTCATTGTGTTCCCTTCCCAAATCGAGGCTGCGCTGATGCAGGTCTCTGGGGTCAGTGATAATTATCAAATCATCAAAACCAAGCAAGGTGATCTGTATTCGCTTAGCGTTGAGGTCGAACCTTCTGAGGACCGTTATCGAGACGGTCATCTTGATGAGTTCGAGCAGAAAGCGGAACATGAAATCTACCGGATCCTGAATCTGCATGTCCCGGTCCATGCGATCCCCCCGAAGACGATTCCCCGCAGCACCGGGAAAGCAAAACGGGTTATCGAACGATTAAAATAACAGGTGATACGGGTTATTTTCTTTTGACGATGCCCCAGATGAGAAGGCAGAGAAGTAGTCCGACTAAGATTGCGATGAAATGGGTGAAGTTATCGGGGAACAAGATAGGGAAGATGACGGGGAGGACAGCAGCACCAATGTTGCTTATTGAGATATAGAGGCTTGCAGCGATCCCAACGTTTGCCTCGTTGACTCCTTCTTCTGTCTCTTGACTATACAAGGCGAGTGGCCAGGAGGCTTGTAAGCAGATGCCGAAGAGAAAGGCGATGCCGACGATGAGAAGCCAGCTGATCGCGTTGACCTCATAGGAATTCTGATAAAACAACAGAAACAGGACGAGCCAGAAGAGGACTGCACCCCCGACTACTGAGAGCGCTATCTTTTGTATCCCGTATTTTTTTGCAGCAAAGGGCGCGGCAAACGCACCCAACGCACATCCATATAATAAAAACCCTGCGATGTAGCCGCCTTGTTGTCTCACGAAAGAGTCTGATGAATACAAGGTGGAAATAAAATGGGATATTACCAAGGTGATCCCCACGATGAAGAACCCGACAAAGGGATAGAGGTACGCGTTTTTTGAGTGAAACACGTGTTTCATCCCTTCGGTAAATCCCATACTCTGTACTTTTGTTCGTTCTTCCGGTGGTGTCTTGGGGCTGTCGCGAGCAAAAAATATCCAGATGAGACAGGCGATGACAGCAAGGATTCCAAAGACTAGGAAGCTGTTGAATTTCGTTGTCATGGAAACCAGGAGAGGCATGCAGAGAGACCCCGTGCCAAACCCGATGAACAGGCCGGAGGCAGCGATACCAACAGGCAGTGCTGCTTGGGTGTGGGGGAACCATCGGAGCATCTGTGGGGCCATGGCAACCAGGATCCATGCCAGCCCGATTCCTGCGATGACGCTGCTAGCAAGAAGGGTAAAGAAGCTGTCGAGCAACCAGGGTCGTATCCCAAACCCAATAGCCATGAACAACGCTCCGATCGAGATGGAAAGTTTCGGTCCTTTCTTGTCTGTTAATGATCCTGCAGGCCAGGCAAAAAAAATCACAAACATCCCGATGAGAGACAGCAAAAGCGGCGTCTGCCAAGAGTTTGCGATTCCAAAAGAGGTTTTGAATTCTCCAAGCAAGGGTGAGAGTGCGAACCAGTTTGCTCCATAGGCGAAAATCACGAACCAAAATGTGCCAACGATGATCCAACGATATCTGTACAGCTGTTGTTGCATGGAATACCTCTCCGGCACGATGATAGAACTATTGTTTTTATACTTACCGGCAAAGGCAACTTCTCCGCTGTGAGTTCTAAGAAAAAACGATACCAGAACGAATTTCGTTTGGTTAGATGATGATGTAGATGAAGAAGACGAACCCATTGACAGTTTCGATGATTTCAGGGACACCATCCGCTTTCGCGGTGACCGTGATGATGACGTTACCAAATCCGAAGATAGGGGAGTTTTCTATGGATTCGCTGGAGTTAAGAGCTAGTGAGGGAATGGTTCCTGAGAGGGTTTCTCCGGAGAAGATGAAGTTTCCATCCACGGTGATGGTCCAGTCGATGTTTGTTGCAATCCCTTCTCCGCTGTTGTTGATCTCTGCGGTGACCCCAAACAATCCTCCTGTAATCGACTTAATGGTCAGCAGTGGTTTAAGCTCGGTCACCGTCACCAACAAGGGAGCGGACCAATCGCTTTCGAAATCGTTGTGGTCTTTTGCTTTCACGGTTACCTCATAGGTGCCTGGGGTGGACCATGTGTAGAGAGTCTGAGCAATTGCTCCTGAGGCGTAGGGGCCGAACCAAGTGGTGGTATACGACCCAAAGTTCCACTGGTACCAGACCTGGTCATTCTCAGGGTCTATCGCACTGGTGGTATAGGTGTGTTCGATGTTCGTCCCTGCATAGGTTGGACCCGAGGGGGTGGTCGGTTGTTGTGGTGGGGTGTTTGTCCCGTCTGTGACGATGGATTTCCCTTCATACGTGAGATGGTTCTGTTTTGTGACAGTCACAGACAGGGTTCCAAGGGTGGAGGGGGCGATGGTGAAGGTGATTTGACCGTCGTCGTTGGTCATTCCTCTGAGGTACACGTCCGTCCCTTTCCAGAGACAGACCAAGGCGTCACCTAGCGGGTTTCCCTCGGAGGTTGCGGAGACGGTAAATGAGGAGGACCCGAGCGGTGCGAGCGTCGGGTGGGTCACGGTCATGCTGAGTGGGTTTTCTTTCCAGACCGGAAGCTCTGGGTCTCCTAGTAACGTTAGTTCTGTGAAACAGTACTTTGAAACCGCGGCACTCTCGACTCCATCGTTTTTATGATCGGAGAAGGCAGCCCCGAGGTTGTAGAGGTTGTCTTGGAAAAGTGATTTGAAGAATTCGATGTCATATCCCATGGACAGGGTGTTTAGGGAGCCGACATAGTACCAACCGTAGCGGGAGTTCCCGATAAAAGCGACTCCGCCACCGTTGCTGTTCTGAACGAAGTGTTCACCGATGCAATCAGACGAATCATACGCGGCAGGGTCACAGCCCATGGAGTAATAAATCCCTTGTTTCATCCCGTTGGTCAGCAGGTCCATATCGGAATTCCACAGACCGATCCCATGATTCACATACCCGGTTCCCATGAAATCCATTCCGGAGTGATCTGCGTGGTTCATGAGGTTCTGGCCTGCGTTGCGGGCAGCGATCACGTTTGTTTTATGGTTTCCCGAATGGCTATCATACACGTTGGTCATCATCCAACTTGAGGGGATGTAGATGTTGTCGATATTGATTTTGCATTGTTGCGCTGGGGTTTCATCGTCAAGGTCGAACCCGAAGAAGGCTGCATTCTTCGCAAAATCGGTCAATGGTGGGTTTTTCTCGTAGGTGAGGATTTTGTTGATGAAATTCGCTATAGAGCCTGTCCCGCTCCCCAGGCCATTTACGGAGGCGCGACCGACATGGACTTCGCAGAAGTAATCCGCGTCAAAATCAGCGTAATATGCATCATTCGGAACCGGATCATCAGGGTCAACGGTTGGAAATGTTTTATAATGGCAGGGGACGACATCGACGTCTCCGCCAAGCAGTACGTAGATGGTGCCCCAATTCGTATACACATCCTGGACGAACGCTCGTATTTTCTCAACGTTGGTGCCACTGTATCCCCCGTTGTTGTAGATCCACGAGGTAGTGACGATCGTGGCAGGGACGCCTTTTTTTGTTTTCCAATCCGCGAGTGGTTGGAAGGCGCTCACCCAGCTGTCCTGGGTGATGATGACATAATCGTACTGCCCCGGGTCAACGCTGGTGTGTTGCGGGGTTGATACGGTCCGTAGTGTGATGTCCTCGGGGTTGATGACCATGGTTTGAATCATCTGTTCATACAAATTCTGGCTCGTTGTTGAGGCATGTGTTGAGAGGTAATCGCCGCAGCGATATCCCAGTGTTCCTTCAATGGTGAAGGTGAGGGAGGTCAGGATGGAGAGTTGCTGTTGGGCGGGGAGATAATGCAGGGGATAGACGGTGAGCGATGCAATCCCTTGGCCGGCGAGGTCGGTTTGACCGGTGATCTCGAGGTATTGTGTAGGATAGTTCTGGTTGGACTGGTAGGTTTTCATATCTGGTTGTACGAGTTGTTGTTGTTCTAGTGTCAGGCTGCTGCGCTGGGATGGTTGTGCGGGGTGGAGGAGAAACGAGCCGTCGATTCGTTGCTCCTTGATCTCCGTAATCTGAACCTGGGTTGCTGTGATGTCCGCGGGAAGTGCGATTTTGAGGTGTTGCACGGGCAGTATGGGTTTGCCGATCTCGGTGGTCATGCCTCCTTCGTGTAACTGCACCAGGTCATACCCATTTTGTGTGCGAAATGAAAAATCTTGTTTTGAGAAGGTAAGCGTAAAGGATTGTTGATAGATCGTTTGAGTGTCTTCTGAGGGTTGTTGGAAGGCGATGGAGGATGACGTCAACGATATCGTCATGCTCCAGAGAATCAAGGCTATACTCAGTGTTGTTTTGATTTTTTTGTACGGTATGTGATTATCCCCCTAACTAAGGTATTGTAGGTTTTCGAGATATTTAAGGTTATCTCACGACAAGAGAGGTAATCTTCGTTTTTACAGTGGTTTCGAAAAAAAAAATGAAAGGTGTCCTCGCGTTTCACACCAATCCCGCTTGGGGATTATTGCTCTTGTTTTTTTTGTTCTTCGATGATGGTATCAACCGTGGTTGGCTGTATTTTTTTGAGTTCTTCGACTTGGTCCCATTCTTTGGTTGTTTTATGGGAATCCCATCTGGTCGTAACCATCATCATGCAGTTGTACGCTAAAAGCGTCAGTAAGACGATGGCGATGAGGAGGAAAACCAGGGAGAGTTCTTTGATGACATACACGAAGAAAAAAAGGGAGATGAGAAGGACCGCTATTATCAGAAGAATTGTTTTTATTCCGTCATCCATGGTAGTCCAAATCCTTAGTAAAACAATATTATGACATTGCTTCTATAAAAACATATGCTTCTTTCGAAGATGTTCTTCGGAAACAATTGGTTATGGTTCATTCGAGTTGAACAGAGCAGAGATCAGATAATGGTCGCTTTGACTAGCCGTAACATCCGTCATAATCTCGCTTCGTATGAAGTTATTCTCTGCTGCTGGGTTGATGATGATACGATCATACGCGTTACTGCTTTTGGCAACCGTGGTATCCATCTCGCTGGTGATGACCCAGTGCCAGTCGAGGAAATGATGCAAGACACCATTGTAGTACTGATCTCCATCCGCGTTCAAATCACCTAGTAGTATCGTATCCTGCGATGGGGTCCCAATGAGGCGTTCCAGGGTGGTAAGCTCCTGTGGCACGTTGTTCAGTTTCGCATGAAGCGTAACAAGAGTGACCGTCCAGTTCTGTAAGGTGAAGGTTGCTTCGAAGGGAGGTCGTTCGAAGTCGTCTTGCTCCGTCTCCGTCCAATCCGTAGTACTGACCAAGGTTACTGCTTTGGAGTAAAAGATTGCGTATTGCTCCTTGCTGCTGCCTTGCCCCGCGGGTGTGCTGAGGACATACGAATACTGGGGGAGTTTTTTTGCAAGGGATTGAAGTGCCGTTCCAGAAGGGTCTCGTATTTCTTGCAGCACCACCACTGCATAGTCATCGATGGTGGTTGCATAGAATTCCAGGAGTGTTTCATTGGCTGCCTTTGAAGTCCCGAAATTTTCAAGGTTCCATGCTGCAATAGAGACGGTATCGCTGATGTTTTGCAGTGATGATGAGGGAAAAGACGTCAGTATCAGATAAGAAACCAGAGCGATAAGGATGATGATGAGAAACAGTAGTAGTATGAATACTGCGACAAGAACCAATGAGTCATTAGTTTTCATGTGATGGTAAGAAAATATGCTGATTCTTAATAATTATTTCTCTGAATGAGACGTCATTTCTGTTAGTTTAGGGGAATAAGCGCATGTTGAATTTTGCGGCAACAAAATGAAATCCTAACCAGCCATAATGAAAGTCTGGCATGTAAATCTGATGCAGACTATGGAAAAAACCGGATCGTATGTTCCCATAAAAATGGGTTGTGTAATGCACGAGAAACGCGTTAAATTCCCACCCGTTACCACCGTTGAATTGGACCGCACGTGGTCTGGTAATCACCCCGATGAGGATCGTCCATTCCCCAATTCCAGTTTCCTCTTCAGAATGTTGCGTACTATCCATGCCAGCGGCCATTTGAGGTAATAAGAACAAAAGTAAGCAAACCATGGTGCAGAGTACTGTTTTTTTCATAAGTGAAACCTCCGACACTGTTGATAAAGGCAATCTGGAATATAAATGTTTTGTTAAAAAACTAAATCATTACATTTGTTCCATTAGAATTCCTTTATTTCTGGACAAATTATGAGGACATGATATAATTTAAAGGAATAATGGAAAAAAAAATGAAAATTTACCAAAAAAAATGTTATCGCAGCATACCCAGAGGAGAGCCCAGCGGGGTACCAAATACCACGCGGCTCCGAACAAGACAGCCTGGTCAGCACCAAATGCCGCCACACCGCCTCTAGGCATGTTATTCTTTAGCATACAAACTATATAAACCTATGCTGACAAAACGACACACTGAAAAAATCTATCGAAAGGAAATCGGTGAACCATGATCCGATTTGACGACATAGCGGCACAGGGAACCTCCGGAACCCTACCAGGGGTTTCTGATTTCAAAGTCATGTTCTCTAATGCTTTCTTACTACGACTCTGAATTTTGTAAAAAACATAATTTTTATATATACAACATACTATTAAAAATCCGTTATTTAAGAAAAAAGTCTGGGGGAAAAGTGAATGAAAAATAGAGTGAAATTACAGATATTTTTAAAAAATGAAGACGCGGTTTCAGAGGAATTTACTGTCCTTCCCGCCCTCTCCATCGTGATGATTGGGTTCGCACTGTTCGTCGTTCTGCTCGCTCAAACATATATTGCGTACACCGATCATATCTCTCGATTGCAGAACTATCACACGGCCAATGGACTGTTACAAAAACTCACAAATCCCGATTGCTATTTTGTCAGAGACGGCGGGTTAATCGATGTATCTATCTTACAGAAGGACAATACATCGTTGCAGAAACTCGGTGAACAATATCGACAATCTGGTGTATTGTTCCTTTTTCAACTTGCCTGGAACGACCAGTCTCAGAATTTCCCTGACATTGAACCAGCAGCCAACGTTTCTAGAATTGCCGTATCCAAACCGGTGGGTGTCTATCTCAATGAAGCACAAACACTCCCCGGGGCATTCACCATAATCGTCTGGAGGGCATCTTGATGAAACGATTATCTCTGCGAGACAATCTCTCCGGGATTTCCCTGATGTATGATGCGGTCTTCTTTGTCATCCTGATTTCCTTATCAGGAGCGCTGCTGCTGCCGGTATTACAAACAAATATCGCGCTCGAAGGCTCGGTAGACGCGCATCGTGAACAGATAGTGGACGAGACGCTCCATACCTTCCTTGTGACCCGCGCGGATTTTTTCGAATACCGATTCTGTGGCAATCTCATCAATGACATCGCAGGTGCTATCGGCGTTGATAACACCTCTGACGGTCTGTATGGGGCACTGACCTGTTGGCTCCTAGCGCATGAACAACTCCATAAAACCTACGCCTCGCTTCTCGCTGAATACCTAGGATGCCAATTCAAGGTCCCTTTTTCTTTCTTTGGAAACAATCAGATAAACATCTTCGTTGGGGAGTACGAAGAAGAGCTGAAGAACCAAACCGAACAATTTTTTTCCGCCTTTCTTGGTGAGAAGTACCGCTATAACCTTTCCGCATGGTGGCACCCAATTAGAGCGGTCCCCTTTGGAGGTGAATTCTGCGTTGGTGATCCTCCACCGACGAAGGATTGCTATGTGGCACAAAGCTTTTTTATGATGCCGTACACCCCGGTGTTTACTTTTGGGAATCATACCATACTTTTTACGAAGCATTGGTTAAAACACCACCTCTTCGACAACACTATGGGACTGGGCAGGTCATCTATCCCTGCCATAGCAAATATGACGATTGTCCTTGAGAAGTATACCTATCGACAACCACCGTATGATACAAGAAAGAACGCGACCAGAGCGATACAGGAGAATCTCAGTGTCCTGGTTCATGGGTTTCTCATCACGGGGATTACGAATGAAACAAACATGACCGTGTTCCCTGGGATTGTCAACATCACGCTTTCCTATGGGTTTGAAAAGATACGAAACATCACCACTCAATTCCTCGAAAACACCTTAGACCACTCCTTTGGGGAATCGATTCGATTGATTGATCGAGTGTTTAGCGGTCTTAATACAAGTATATTGAACCCGCTGTCCCGGTCCCTCCTTGGGCAGTTGAATGCGACGCTCCAGGGGATGTTCAACGGATCGTTCGGGTCATTAAATGAGGCGTTTCATGTTTGTGAATCTGCAATCAAAGAACATCTGACACTTCTTCTGAAGGGATACCTTGAATCATTGCTGGAGGCGTTTGTGAATCATCTCTTTGATGTCATCGACACCATCCGTGATTTTTCTGACTTGCTCATTGATTGGTTATTTGATAGTATTTCCCTGAATAAAGCAACAGTGACTTTGACGATCTGGGTGGTGAGAGAATAGCAACGCGAAGATTTCTGTCTGACGAACATGCTCGTATTCCGTTCTGCCTTATCGGTGTCGTTCTCCTTCTTGGAAGTAGTTTGACCGTCGTGTACATCTCACGGTTGGAGCTGGAGAAATCCAAGGAGATCGCTCGTTCCCTTGAGGTGGACGAAATAGAGAATCTCTTGTATTACTTTGAAGCGGATCTCGCCAATGCACTGAACCTCGCAGGGATGAACGCACTTAAGGAAATCGGGAAACATCCCATAATTATATCATCGCTGGGGGCTGCCGGAGCAATAAACCTTTTTCGCGTCAAACACATGATTAAAGAAGAATTAACGGTCTATCTTACCGGTCATTACCTCGATAACATGTTTTCGAATGGTCGGTATGCTATCAACGTCGTGCTTCAGAACCAGACGCCGATTCTGTCAGTTGAAAATATGAGTCTTGAATCTTGTCACCTGCGGTTGAACAGATTTTCGATTCCGCTGATTGGGCCACCAGGGACCATGAATTATTCGACCTATTGGATCGCCTCGGTGCCTCTCACCATCGAGATACGGCAATTGAATGGATACAGGTGGGATCTGCTGACGACGCGGACGGTGCATGTCTCCTCAATTCTCACCTCGCGATATCCTCTTTTGGAACAGCTGATGAGCGAGTATCATCAGACCATCAACGGGACGTTTACCCCCCTGTGGACGTTCTCTACGGTCCTTTCGAATCTCTATTCCCTAATCAGAGGATTCAAGCATTTCCGCTGTGGAAAACCGTTGAATGTGATGAATAACCGTCATCTTGCCGTGATGATTAACAGCGGGTTACTCCTCCAGCAGAGTCTGGTGTTTGGCAGTGTGGACCCTCTTGGTCTTGTGGACCTCGCACGGGAGATACTACGCACGCTGAAACAGACCCCTGCTGATGCCCTCACGACGTTCAATCACCAAATGGAAGGAGAAGGATACCTGGTTCAGACAACCAACACAACAGAACGCGGTGCGAATGCAGAGGCGGGATCCCCAATCAACGAATCCATCGATCGGTCTTTGTCATTGAACCTCTCAGAAATCGCAGAACGAATCCTTTATAATATCACCGGTGTCACCTTACATTTTGAGAACGACGCAGGGCAATCCGAAGAGGAATACCTTGTATTTGATGCTGATGTCCAGGCCGCTATCAACGAAATCGTACAACGGCAAGCAAATCATTCCTTTTTCCTCACCACCGTCACCAAACACCTCAGCGTGAACACAACCACGCTACAGAGAGTACAGGAAATGATCTCGAATATGTATCGTGATACGATGGCAACCAACGTCCATGACCGTGTGGCGGTGACAGAGACCTGGGGCGATCCGGGGGAAGGATGGACCGATGGAGGAACCCAAGCGTGGAACGATACCATAGTACAATCTCTATTCAAGCAAGTGATTCAGCCACCAAAAGGACAAATCACCCCCGGATGTGCACTCTATGAGGAACACTACAATGTCTCGTATGAGCGACTCCATTCCTGGTGGAGGATAGAGAATCAAATAGTCAATGGAACTCTGACGCCAATCATCGTGTGGAACAACCGAACCGACCTGCTCATCGAAACCGTGGTGCTCCAGAGTGTCCTTCAGCATTATGCGTCCAGCAACGGTTCCCAAGATGATATTGTCGATGTCTTTTATCTCAATGAGACGCTGAACGACCCGAACCTCCAGGACACGCTGAATACCTATCTTGCGTTATTTCCAGACACTGAGGGCGAAAAACTGGAGATGATCACAACAAGAAACAATACCGGACTTCTCGGTCTTGAGGCGCTGGTACAAGGAGAATACCTCGGATGGGTTCTACAGGAAACATGGACGGTGTTAGAAGAGATCTTCGAATCAATACGCACCATCACCCTGAACCCCGAAATCAATGCGGAGCAGTACCCAGATCCCGCGGTCCTAGTTGAAAACGCAAAAACCGATCTTTTAACGAAATACACCCAGAATACCTCCAAGTACCTTCATTTTTCTCACTATCACCCCGGCTCCGAGTTCTGTAGCGTGGGAAAAAAAGCAGTGTACTGCTCCCGTGACTGGTATGTGACGATGGTGAAAAATACAACCGAAATCGTCTTTTCCTATATCTCGCAGCAGCTGACAAGAACACTTGAGGCAGCAATACCACCCTATGCAGGTTTCCAGGCAAAGAACCTCACAGAAACAATAGAGGATGTCTCCGATGCGCTTCATAATCAATTCACCATCCCCTTCGGCTATGCGATGAACCTTACTCGCTATGATGCCGACAACCAGATCCTCTGGAATGAGACGGTTCGCCTTGCGGTCGATCACTACCCAAATTATCTGAATCCCTTTACACAAACCACTTGGGATGATGAAGAGCTCTGGACATTAAAAATACGGAATCGTTGCGTCTTTGGGCCAACGGGTCTCCCCCTGCTTCCCCCCACTCCTATCACTCCTTGGGTGTTGACGTTGAATCTCTGGGTGATTGATGTCCAAGGGGAATATCCGCAGTTTAAACTGATTGATACCAGCGACGAGACGATCTTTCATCCCCTCCTCGGTCATGAGCCACAGACATACGTCAGGGAATTGGAAGTCATTTCTCTTGGGAATGTCACGCTTGGTGAAAACACCCGATTGTCCTTTAACTTCACCACCATTGCTTTTGGGGTAGTCCCGCCCTGGGGGATGATGCTGGGGGACATCCAAGAGAACTGGTTTGATGATCATACCTTCGGATTTGATGAAGGATGATCTCATGATACGAACGGTTGGCATCGTCTTTCTGATCAGCTTCCTCTCTCTTCTGGTCCTTACTCCGCTGCTTAGCACAAGTGAATGCCCATATGGTTCTGTTCACGCCTGGTTTCGAACCTCGGATGGAGCATGGGAGAAGGCGACCGCGCATCCCCGGTTAAAGCGTGGTGAAACCTTTGAAGTAAAAATTATCGTGACGATTTCCACCGACCTGAACGTCGTGTACCTTAAACTCCATGAGTTCGGGACCCCAGTCTATGAAGTCGTCACTGGTCCAACGATGATGGAACAACTCCTGGAACAGTGGGTCTCACCATTCTCAGAACAGTCCTGGATTTATCTGTGGAAAATAAAGGTCAGGGAAAATACCTCATGGGTGAACGGATATGGACCGTTGGAGGTGTACGTCCAATTCAATAAAAACGACATGGAGACGTCCCGGGTCAATTTCGACATCATCACCGCCTATATCCTTGATGAATTCTCAGAGGAATGCCTCCCAGCGGCTGACATGGACTCTTCAGAAGAACAACCTAGACCCCGGCATGCAACTTCAAACATCGTTACAGTAATACTCGTCGGTTTCGTTATCGCTGTTGTTCTTCGAATGAACCTAAAAAAATAACAATTTCTTCATCGAAATTACACGGGCAGCTGATACATCACATAGGGGTCTGGTCGCCATCCTGTTTTCTCGTACACACGTCGCGCAGATTTATTGTCCTGATGGACATAGAGTCGGAGAAACGCTACCCTCTGTTGCTGTGCTCTTTGTCTAACGTCGTCCAATAGGCTACGAAAGACGTGTTTGTTCCGCCATTCTTTCTGCACATACACACTTTGAATCCACCAGAGGGGTTTGTTCCTCCAGTCACTCCATTCGACAGTGACCATGAGTTGTCCTACGATTCTGTTGTGTTCCTCCGCAACGAGATAAAACCCTTTCGTGGTATCTGACAATACCGCTTTTACTCCTGCAAAAGTTACCTCGTGAGAAAGAAGGATATTTTCAGATTCCTTCGCAAGAGCGATATTTTGTTCGGTGATTGCTGCAGCATCTTTTCTTTGCGCAAGTCGTATCATCATGCGAGGGAAAGAATACCGCATTCTCTTTTAATATTTCGAAAAAACACCAGGAAAATATCACGATTTCGTTCTTCGGAGAGAGGAACGCAAGATGGAAAGATATGATTGGATATAGGTGAGATCATCATTGCCGAGAGATTTTTTCAGCAGATTGAAAAAAAATGACGGCCGTCCGTAAAACAAACGTTGCGCCCTCAGACAATACCTGAACAAGTCTTCTTTAGTATACGTCCCAAGTCCTCGGTTGTTATCTGCATACACAAGATATTCTGTTTCTCGGATGTTCCCTGCGTAGACCGCTTGACTCCATAGTTCAGATCCAACCATATACCGTAACGGCACAAAGGAGACGGAATCAAGGGGGAGTGATTTGGCAAATTGAATCGTTCTGTTAAAATGGTCTGCTGTCTCAAATGGTGCACCCAAAATAAACGACCCGATGGTAAAAAACCCGGTTTCGTGACTTAACAAAACAGCTTTTCGAATGGTTTCAACAGTGGTGTTCTTATGATAGAAATCCAGGACGTCCTGGTTCCCAGACTCTAGTCCAAATTGAATATGCGTCACCCCCGCCTGTCTCATTTTTTTATACAGTTCCGTATCCGCAAGGTCGACTCGTGTGGCGGTGAGTGAAAATTTCAAGTCAAGATTCTCCTGACTAATTACATCAAATAACCTGGATGCTTGTTTGACGTTCGCTGGAAAGCAATCATCGGAGAACACGACGTGGCGGTACCCTTGATCCTGGAGTTCTTTTAGCTCCGTGATGATGTTTTCAGTCGAGCGGATCCGGTAGCGTTGCATGCTGATGGAACCACGGGAGCAAAAACGACAGGAATACGGACAGCCTCTGCTGGTGATGATTGAGGTGAATTCCCCTGCTTTCAGATGAGGATTATATTCGCGACCATACGTATACTGTTTTACGAGATGACGTGCGGGAAACGGGATGGAGTTGAGATCGTGGATGAGCTGCGGGGGTTGACCGTGTTTGACGCCGGTTATTGTTCGGTAGAAAACCCCTGGTATTTGTGAAAACTCTTTTTGTTTATTGAGTGCTTTTTTTATTTCATTAATGATGTGTTCTCCATCACCCTGGACACAGACATCCGCTTGTGTTTCCTGTAGCACTTTCTCCGGCAGCAGAGTGCAATGAGGTCCTCCGACGATTATCGGGATATCCGGGTATTGATGTTTAATCAGACAAATAAGATTTTTTGCTTCTTGTAATGAGGGACTAAGCGTTGTTATGCCGACGATATCTGCTGATTTGACGGCAGTCATAAGCGTCTGTTCCCGGAAAGGTTCCGCTGAAAAATCAAGAACCCTGACTGTCTCTCCTTCCTGCTCAAGCATTGATGCAAGATAGAGCAGCCCAAGGGGCGGTGAGAGTCCGTAGAAGACGCGAGAGGAAGGGTTATACGAAAGTTCGAGCGGGGGATAAATGAATAAAAACCTCATGTCCTCGCCCTTGTTGTGCACCTGGATCTGTTGAGGTATCGCATTGAGTTCTTTGAACGTGGTATTCTTTATTAAATATTCTAATTGATTCGTTGATTGGAAAGATGATTTTTCTTATTCGCAAAAGGGTGTTACTGGTTAAGGAGATGGCGGAGCAAGGGAAAAGCGTGTGGGAACACGTCGAGAAGAGCCTGGAGAATTTCTCTGATAATCTGATGACCTTGGTACGGTGTTGCAAGCGAGACTGGTATCGTGTCGTAATCGCTACTATTCTTGGTATTCACAATGGTGACTTGTCCAGTGAATGTGGTGTTTCTCTTGAATGGTGCTCTGACGATGACATTGATGGTGATCGGTCCGTCCTCTGGTGTCAAGTTTGTTCCTGCAGAAGGCGTAAAGGTCCATTTCCCCCAGTCTGGATAGTCTTTGATTTCCCAGCTGAGGCTTGAGAAAGCAGCACCGACATTTTCCACGGTGAAGCTCCCGGTGATTGTGGAGAGTGTTTTAATATCAACCCAGGAGAGAGACCCATTGCAGGAAACCTTTTCATGAGTCTTATACCCGGTTTGAAGGGAGACGAGGATGGTTTCATAGTCGCCACTGTTTTCGATGTTTTCCACTTTGAGTTCTCCGGTGAAAAGCTGGTTTTCCTGGTTTGGTACAACGACTTGAACCGTAATCGTGGTTGGTCCGTCTTCAGGCTTAAGGTTATAGCCATGAGCAGGGGTAAAGCTCCATTCTCCCCAGGTCGGCCATTCGGTGATCTCCCAATCAAGGGAGGAGCCCGAGTCCCCGGTATTCCTGATGGTAAAACTCCCGGTGACTGTTTCATTGGGTGTCGCGTTATTCCATTCGAGTATTCCCTCGCAGGCGAGATCAGGGACTCCCGTGTTTTTGAGAATGTCAACGATGATCCCTTCGATCACCGTCAACTCATAGGGGAGTTCCTCGGGGAGAAGGTACCATCCGTTGTAGGTTCCACCCCATCCCCAGTTCACATGGTAGTAATCATCGGTGTTGTATCCATCGACAACCACGTTATGACCTGCGGTCCAGCCTTCATTCACTATTGCTAAATGAGCAGGGAGCGCATCTTTCATGTTATCGGATAATCGATCATAGAGATCAGGGTCGTTGTCATCAAGGAGAGCAATCGTAGTGCAATTGAATCGTTGATACGCTTCGTAGGCTTGGTTCACCCCAAACGTTCCTGACCCACTTGAACCATATACTTGTGTTGCCGCGACGCCACAAGCAAAGGTAATCGCTGCTTTGTCGTCGTTCGTAGGTGGTATCTGATTTTCGTAATGGGATTGCAGTGTTGACAGATACGTGTTCAGTTGAGGAAATGATTTGAAACCATATTGCACATAGTCATTGTCAATCCAATAATTATTACCACCATAGGCGTGATGATAATCATCGCTATCATCAAACGTTATGTTCATGGTCGTGTTATGGTAATTTATCACCTGGGCCATCGCGACCGCAGGACATCCTGCGACACTGCGTGATCCTCCATTGGCGATATCCAGTGGACAAAAATTATTATAGGGGGCGCCCTGGTTCCAATTGGTTAATACCCATCCTCCTGTTGGGGTGGATCCTTCTGGTGGCCATTGTTCAAATCTTCCTGTGCTAAAAGGAATTCCCCTTGAATATACGTCCCATTGGTCGTGTCGTTCTTCGAGGAGTTTGTTTGGGATGGTCTGAATGGTCTGTAATCGGAGTGTCACATCCAAAGACAGCAAATCCAAAAGAGGGTTGTTCTGAATCTCATCTTGGAAATGACTGGTGAACGAGTACGCAACCACCGGTGGAAGATCGTAGGATCCACTGACGATAACATACCCAGGCGGATGTAAATCGAACACGTATAAGAGTGTCTCCCCTTTTTCGTTAATTATTTGTGTCGATTCTTTTATGAAGAAATCTTTTTTGTTCAGTTCAAGTAATTTTGCGGAAGTAACTTTTGTAGCGATATCCATACTGATTGTAAGGTTTTCATTTTCTGTGAAATGAATTTGGTCGGCGTTTATGGAAGAAAAAAAACTTGTTCCAAGAAATATTCCACTTATAATCACAACTGATAGTTTTTGTATGTAACGTAATTCAATCATAGTTGAAATCCCCTGATATTAGAATTGTATATGATGGAGGGTATATAAATAATGATTGAAAATTTCATCTATTCCATACTAGCATAGTCGTTTGAGTTGTTCGATGATGTCAGAAAGATTACTGGAGACATCTTCTTCTGAGAACCGTCGGATCTTCCAGCCATCTGAGTATAATTGTTCCTTCTTACGTTCCCTTTGTATGTCACCTATTTCTATTGCATATCGTTTCCCGTTGACAAAGAACGCAAGGTCGACTTGATAGGGAGTTTTTCCGTTTATCGAATAGTCAGGCGCGATGGGAATGTGATGTTTTTTCGTTTCTTCGTAAAATATCTTTTCTGCAGGGGAGTGCGTGTGAAGAATTTTTATCTCTTTTGCTTGAACGTACTCATACAAATTCTTTAACGGACCACTGGTTTGTCTACAGAGTTCTTGGTCTCCAACGATGAGGAACATACTGCGTGCTCTTGTGACAGCGACGTTTATCAACTGACCTGTTGTTTGTATCCAATGCAGCGTCCCTGGTTTTACATCCTCGGAAACAGCCGGTGAAAACACAATGATATCTTTTTCGTCACCTTGGAACCGATGGGCGGTCCCTATCGTAATATCACTTTCAAAGACCTCCTGGAATTTCTTTAGTTTTTCAGTAATCACTTCGGCCTGCGCTCGAAAAAGAGTCACAATCCCCACTGAAGCATGGGCCGATGAGACAACCTCTAAGATTTTCAAAAGCTCCTCCACGACTCGCTCTGCTTCCTGCTCATTATACGGACTTTTTGCATGAACGGTTTTGCCTTTCACATGATGCCACAAAATTCTGGTTTGTAACAAGGGATGATGAATAAGCCGTGTTTCATCGGTGGCTATAATGAGTTTTCTTCCATAGTAATATTCGTTTGAAAATGAAACGATATCGGGATGGCAGCGGTAATGCTCATTCAAGAGTATCGGTTGTTGGTTGTGTGAGCGGGTGACTTGTGCTGCAAAATCATAAAGGGAATGTGTTGTATATGCAAGGTCGATATGCAGTTCTTTGGGGACATGATGTGTCGTTGCCAGGGTGTTGTCTTGGCTTTCTGAAAGCAGTGAAATGTGTTTGAGTTGATGGGGGTCTCCGATGATAACGATTTGTTTCGCACGGTAGAATAAAGGGAGTGCTGAGGCAATATCGCATTGTGATGCTTCATCGATGATTAAGAAATCAAAAATCGCGTTTTTAAGAGGGAAACTCTGTTTTGCAGAGAGATTTGTCACCACCCAGGCGGGTAAAAATTTCAGGATCCGCTGCAGAGCGCGTACTCGTTGGGTTTGAAGGTTCCGAAACACGAGCTTATCTTCGGTTCTAGATTCAAGCTGTTCTGATGCAGAAAAATATGTTTTGATGTGTTGTTTATCATGTTCTGTTGTTTCTGAGAATCTCTTCATCCAATGATGGTGCAATGCTGATTGTGAGATGTTGATATATTCTTGATGACACGCTGCTAATTTTTTTTTGAGTTCATCATAGGGGGGGAAGGCGAGGATGGCTTGTTTTATCTTTGTCATTTCATCGAGAGATGCTTCTTCTTTTTTCCAATGGAGGATCCATTGTAACGCGGTTTCTCTTGGGATGATTCCATTAGTGAGCAAGTTCTGTAGTAAAATCTTATGTGGGGCGGGGAGCAGTTCGTAATATTTTCTAAAACACTGCTCTTGTTTTCGCTGGTATCGTTTTGGATTCAGATGTTGTAAGAAAAAATGTTCGCCGAAGAATTTCTGCAGGTCTTCTTGTAATATGAATGGATCAATTCGTTCTAAACGCTGTTGTTGTTTTTGTAGCAATTGATTCGGAGGATCTTGCTCATAGAGGGAATCAAGAACGGTTTGCTGGGTATCTAATGATTCGTTCAGGGTTATGAGGGTGAGGATTTGATGGTGAATTCTTTCGATGTGTGCGGCGGTCGTCAGCAACCCAATGAGGAATTTTTCTTTCACGGTCCTTTTCTGAATCGGTTGCTTTATGAGTTGTTCAAGGTCAGTTTTCGCGTTTCTCCGATGCCCTTGATGACCCATACGAACGATGAATTTGTGGGGTAATATCGCGTTTAATTTTTCGATAACAACATCAACTGCTTTGTTGTTTTTACTCGCAAACAGAACAGTCTTGTTTTGATAGACCGCGTTGGCTATGATGTTCAGCACCACTTGGGATTTTCCAGTTCCTGGTGGTCCAGTAATCACCGTTAAGGAGTGATGCAGGGATCGTTGTACCGCGTTCTTTTGTGCAGCATTTAAGGAAAAGATCTCTAAAAGAATGGTGGTGTCTGGTTTGAATTC
>Ga0265297_10002535_pt1 | contig 36657 bp, 33 predicted proteins | sample Munlanlwell13791_FD_192502 | JGI IMG/M metagenome (GOLD analysis project Ga0265297, IMG submission 192502) | Leachate microbial communities from a municipal landfill in Southern Ontario, Canada - Leachate well 137-91 | ecosystem: Engineered > Solid waste > Landfill > Unclassified | place... | reverse complement strand
GAGATCACCGGGAGAGGCAATGGTTTCAGCACGAATACAGCGTCAAACAGCAATACAAAACCGGACATTTTAACTTTGGTAAGAATAGGACATTTTAACTTTGGGTTGACAGCGTTAACAGAATATCTTGACTCGATATGTCCCCTGCCTTATAATCAGGTACATTTTTAAACACTTTTAATCGGTGGAAGGAGCTTTTATGAAACTCCAAGGGACACAAACGGAAAAAAATCTGCTGACCGCGTTTGCAGGCGAATCCCAGGCGCGAAATCGATATACCTATTTTGCAAGCGTTGCTAAAAAAGAGGGCTATGAACAGATTTCTGCAATATTCCTTGAAACCGCAGAGAATGAAAAAGAACATGCAAAACGGTTTTTTAAATTTTTGGAGGGCGGCATGGCCGAGTTTACCGCGACATTTCCCGCCGGCCGCATCGGAACTACGATTGAAAATTTACAAGCTGCCGCAGACGGTGAGCAGGAAGAATGGTCTGAACTCTACCCTGGTTTTGAGGAAATAGCGCGACAGGAAGGGTTTCCGGAAGTTGCAGCGGCTTTTAAATATATTGGAAAAGTTGAAATAGCGCATGAAAAAAGGTATCGGAAGCTGCTTGAAAACATCACGGGCGGCAAAGTGTTCAAACGGGAAAAATCAGTTACGTGGAAATGCGATAATTGCGGGTATCATCATGAAGGAGCGGAAGCACCTGAAAAGTGTCCTGCATGTCAGCATCCAAAAAGCTATTTTGAACTGATGGTTGAGGCATACTAGCGGCAGAATTGCTTCGACTTATTGTTTCTCTTTTCGAGACCTTTAGATTCTCCCACGTGATGAATCTTTATCATGTTCGTGCCACCGGCGACACCAACCGGAACTCCGGCGGTAAACACAACCATGTCCCCTCGTTTCGCCAACCTTTGTTTCTGCATGGCATGATCCACGGCGATAATCATATCATCAGTTGTCGCTTTTACCTTAAGGATAATAGGAGTAACTCCCCAGTAGAGTGACATTTTTCTTGCCGTTTGCTCACAGGGAGTTGCCGCTATGATCCGCACCTGGGGTTTGTGTTTTGAAACAAGAAGCGCCGTGGATCCTGACTGGGTAAACGTCACAATGGCTTTAGCACAAAGTTCGGCCGCTGCACGGCATGCGGCATGCGCCATGCTCTCTCCGGTACTTAAAATATTGACATCCGCTGAACGGGGCAGAACAGATGTGTCCGTCTGCTCCGCAATTTTTGCCATAAACGCCACTGATTGAACCGGATGTTTCCCGACTGCGGTTTCTCCTGAAAGCATGACGCAGTCAGTTCCGTCCAGAATCGCATTTGCAACATCAGATGCTTCTGCACGGGTTGGCTGTGAGTTTTCGATCATGCTTTCAAGCATCTGCGTGGCCGTAATCACGGGTTTCTCCGCTTCAGTACATGCCTTAATGATCCTTTTCTGAAGCAGCGGCACCTGCTCAGGAGACATCTCCACACCCAGATCCCCCCGCGCCACCATGATTCCGTCTGCTGCCGCAATAATCTCATCAAGATTGTCCACAGCTTCCGGCTTTTCAATCTTTGCGATAATCGGAATATCCGCATTGCAGGAATGAATAAAGCGGCGTGCCTGAAAAACATCCTGAGCCGTTCGTACAAATGAAAGAGCAATGTAATCTACGCATTCTTTGACGCCAAAAGCCAGGTCTTCCTTGTCTTTACGCGAAAGTGACGGAAGCGTCAGATGAGCCCCGGGAAGATTCACTCCCTTGTTGCTTTTCAAAATCCCGCCGCGAATAACGGTACACGCAAGGGATCTTGAATTTCTTTTGATAACCCTTAGCTCCAGCCTGCCATCGTCCAGGAGAATGGTGTTTCCGATTTTCAAATCACGTATCAGGCGGGGGTAGGAAACCGAAATACTATCGTTCGTGCCGAGAATGTCCTTCGTAGTTACTTTCACCGTGTCCCCGCGTCGTAAGAGTACCGAATCGTTCTGCATCTTGCCAACGCGCAGTTTTGGCCCCTGAAGGTCCTGAATGATGGCAATTTGCTTTCCTGCCTCAGCTGCCGCTTTTCGGATGAGCGCGATCCGCTGTTTATGCTCCGCTCGATCTCCATGCGAAAAGTTAACCCGTGCCGCATCCATCCCTGCATGAATAAGCTTTGCAATAATCACTGAAGAGCTTGATGCAGGACCAATGGTGGCAATTATTTTCGTACGCTTGGACATATCAGCTCCTGGCTTCTGAAGGATGAAAACGTTATGAAGGGATTATATCATATCTGACACCATGCATCCGGCATCAGGAATCATGCGCCCGACGGTTCAACATGCACCAATTGATATTCCTTTGATCCCAAACCGAGCCTTTCCGCCTCATCGATCTGCATCTGCATGGGACGAGGATTTACTGCAAACATGACATCATCTCCAGGACGCGCTCCTGCATCAATGGCCGCTGATTGTGGAAGAGGAAATGCGGTTTTTAGAATATCAAGAGACGCCTGCTCAATCGAAACCAGGTCATCCGAAATCATGATTCCCTGATCCTGAATCATCGGAACATCCGCAACCGGCATACAGTCACACTCAGGTTGAATTTGAAGAAGGAAATTAATATAGATAATCTTCTTTTTTTCAGGAAAGGTCGAGAGAACGGCCGCAGCTGCTTCAGCCAAACTTTTTTGAAATACTTCATCATTCTGCGGCTGAATAAGCGCCCCTGCCTGGCAAACCCGGCTGCACCGGGCGCAGTGCCAGCAATTCCGTTCGTCATAGGTGAATCTGCCTTCTTTAAATTCAATGGAGTGAAGGGGGCAGACATTCTTACACTGCTCGCAGAAAGTACAGAGTTCGGGATTCCATTCGAGAGAAATATCGCCGTGGCAGTGCATTGCGCCCCGCCCTTTTTTCCATCCCTGTTCTCGGTGGCGCGAGCTGACACATCCCATCGCCAGATTCTTGATCGCACCTGCATATCCAGAATTGATGTGGCCTTTGGTATGCGTACACACAATCATAGCCGGGACATCGTAAATTGTCGAAGCAACGGCTATATCACCAAGAATCGGCCCGGCTTTAACGAGAATCGTATCTTTGCCATACAATCCATCTGCTAAAATAACCGGAGCCCCGCAGGAAAGATGATTAAGTCCATTCTGGTTGGCAACTTCAAGATAATCAAGTCCCATGATTCTAACCGTATCAGTTACAAATGGTTTTGCGCTTGTCTTTTTAACCGCATCCACAACTTTACGAATCATAACCGTCGGGATGATCCGAAACGCCCCCTCTGAGCCTAGATGAGTTTTAATCGCAACCCATTCATCTTTTTGAAAGCGCTCATAAAAATGCATCTGCTCAAGCAAAGCCTCGAGTTTTCCAGGAAGACTGTTTTTGTAATCCCATTTCAGGGTTCGTGCAGTAGAAAAATAAACTTTGGACATGGGAGACCTCTCGCATAAAAGATAATGTGAAGACTTAAACAATTCCTTGGTCAAATTGATTGAATGCTGCACCTAAAATCCTACAGTTAGCAATTTGTCAAGAGCATAGTAGAATACAGGTTGAATCTTTTATAACGCGGCGCTGAATCGCCACTTTTTGGCGAGTCGATGTCGAGCGCCTGGTTGTAATCAGTCGTTTGAGTATGAATTTGTATTTAGTTTTTTTTACGGAACCCGAACTGTTGTCAGGTTATTATTCTTGACTTGGAAGCGGAAATATACCGCTCGTTAAGGAAGGGCGAGATCGAAAATACTCTGCAATATCGTTCCGAATTTGCTCAACAGTCTCCCTCCGTTGACGACATTTCGCGGCCCATGCTCTACCGGGATGTAATACATCCCATCGTGAGCAGAAACCTTCATATCTACCCTTGCCAGGATCGTGATTTCCAAATCCATCGACGAGGGTGTTCCAGAGAGGAGAGAACTTCGCGATAAGTAGAGATTCGCCCAATGGAATCCAGATATCGTCAACGGCCAAATAGCGACAGTAAAAATCTTGAATGTCTAGATTTTTTGCTGAATTAACGCTCTCAGCGTGTTCAGCAAGACGATTAAATAAGGCGACTGTTGGTTTATTGTCTAAACCGAAACCGCCTTTTCGAGCACCAGCGGGTATAGCTTTCCCTACATAAATCGGTGCCTTAAATTTGCCCCGCTTGTTCAATTGGCTAAGTGGCCGATAGGTGGAAAAATCGCCGGCATAATATATGGCGTAAATACCGGCACCCTTGAACCTTTTAAGTGATTTCATTGGGATGGCGGCACTTGATAATAATGCCTCGGCCACCGATACGCCAAGGTTCTTCTTATCTAGTGGGTTATAAGGAAGGTGATCGCTCAATGGGTTCCACTTTCTATTCGTTGACGAAGAAAATCCTCGTGGCTTGCTACAAGTTTTGCGGCCACGCTAGACGCCACGATTTGCGCTAAAGCAACAGGAACGGCGTTTCCAAGCTGGCGCATGGTTTCGGTCCATGTCCCGTGAAAAACATAACCATCCGGAAAAGTCTGGAGGCGTGCCGATTCGCGGACTGTGAAATATCTAAACTCTCCAGTATCCTTAATCATCATATTTTCACCACCGGGCACACCATGATCACCCGCCTTGAGAGTTTTAGCGGGCATATCTAGCGAACTCCCCGTGTGACCGGGATATGCTTTTGCACCTGTTTGAAGCCGATGATTATGATACGAGGATTCAAAAGTTTTTTCGGGATTGGGCAAGCCCAAGAGCGCGTCACGTACCGTTCGCCACGGCTGTTGATTTGACAGTTTTTCTGTATTACGTAGCTTTTTTATTCGCGTTTCAAAAGTAGCGGGTGGTGATGGACGTCTACGCCGGGAAATTTCATGTCTGTCCCAATAATGACCGCTGACCCACTGATCATATAGCAATGCGTCAAAGGAATGTGTTTCTCTAGGGAAGTTCCATTCAATTCCTTGGTTGTCTCTAAATCCAACCATGAAAACCCGTTCCCTTTTTTGAGGAACGCCAAAGTCCGCGGCATTAACAAGCGTAGGAACTACATTATAAGCTAAATATCCGCCGCGATGCATTCGGCCACTCGTTTTTTCATTCTGTAGCCGTCGAAAATGTTCCCGCCAACTCTCATTTTTACGCTTCGTGACCTCTGGAAATTCCAGTTGGAGAAGAATATATTGATAGTAATTAGCGAACGTTGGTCGCGTAAGACCCTTCACATTTTCGATAATAAAAGCGCGTGGTCGTAGATTTCGAATAACATCAATAGCAGCGGGAAACATGTCTCTTTCGTCGTTATACGCCTGGTGTTTACCGCCCATTGAAAAAGGCTGGCACGGTGGTCCACCGGCGACAAGCTCAATACCCCGCGGTAATGCGGAAAAATCAAATAATCTTACGTCCGATTCCGTGAGCGCCCAATCGGATACAAGCGGATAACTCCGATGTTGGTTCTCACGTATCGTGTCGCAAGACCATTTATCCCACTCAACGACAGCAACATGCTCGAACCCAGCGAGACTAATTCCCAGGCCCAACCCACCTGCTCCAGAGAATAATTCAACCGATTTCATTTTTTCTCTCGCTCCAAGAAGCTTGAAATTCTTGTTTGTAGTTTAGCGGTGTCTTGTAACTGGCATTCCCATATGACAAATACTCGCCAGCCCATTTTTCGCAATTTTGTTTGTATTGTCCTATCTCGAAGTCTGTTTTTTTCGAGCTTCGGCAACCAAAAGTTCAACCGTGATTTTGGTAATCGAGCCAGCTTGCATCTCGAGCTTTTATGCCGATGCCAAAAGCATCCATGTACAAAAATTACCTTGGACTTTGAGGGAAAAACCAAGTCGGGGTTTCCCGGTAAATCTCGTCGGTGTAAACGATATCGATAACCCTGCTTAAATATTAAACGCCGTACTATTACCTCGGGTCTCGTATCCTTATTCCGGACAAGAGACATTCTTTTGCTGCGTTCCGCCGTTGTAAGTGTGTCCACCAATGTCGCATGGTTCCTCTGTACTAGATGCTATATTAAACAGCACTTGCTGTCGAAATGCAATCCTTTTTTGAACCGCAATAGACAAGGCTTTTTCGATACAACGCGCGCGTCACACGCCGTTTTTTGGCGTGTCGTTGTGGACGCGCTTCGTTAGTATTATCTGCGGGCTTCGCGTAGCGCTACGCGGGAGACTTAGGTCTATTGAACAATTACCTGGAACGACATCTCCGCTATAATTTCTTCATCTAATAATGTAGTAATAGTCCAAGTACCCGGGACCAACTCGTTGTCCTTGGTTAGCTGATACGCATTAAGCATCTCAATGAAGTCACGATTGGGAGTAACCTTGATCATTCCCTCAGATTTATCCATTGGAATGCCTTTAGAATTAACAATAGGAGGGTGTTTGATACGATACGTCACGTTAAAAGATTTTCCAGGTACTAATCCCTGCATCCGCCATTTATATCCAAACATCACTCCCTTCTTGAGAGGGATTTCATTTGTCTGATTCACGAATCGTATTCGTTCTGATGCACGGCTCACAGTACCTGCTGCCGAACCAGGACTGGTAAATTTCTGTTGCTGTCCTCGATCCTCATATATTCCATATTCAACGACACTCGTGGACACCGGTTTTCTTAAAACCGTCGCACCAGATTGCGAAGCAAGAAGCGGTAACAGACATAATATGGCAAGTCGTAAAATTATAGGTTTTCTTTCTTTATTCATTCGTTCGTTCCCCTCAAGGACTAACCATTGATTAAGCGGGTTCGCCTATCTACCCAAATCGGGAAATGAGCGACAGATTATGTAAAATACAACTCGTATTCTGCACTGCCTGACGTTCAGTCGCCATTCATACATTCAGGAAGGATGTTGCACTACATCTTCAAACTCTCCTTATACACTTCTTTTTTTGGCAACCCAAGTTCTTCTGCTGTTGCAACAATAGCTTCTTTTTTGCTTAATCCTCGATGCAGCATTAGGTTCTTGAGATATTCTGCAGTATCAATATCATGCTTATGCGGTTCAGCTAGGTAGCCATGCACAATAACAGTGAATTCACCCTTGATTGATCCTGCTTGCACATGTTCAAGGATTTCCGAAAGCGTCCCTCGCAAAGTCTCTTCATGAATTTTTGTCAACTCACGAGTAACAACTGCTTTCCTGTCGCCAAAGATTTCGAGCAGTTCCTCAATGGCCTTGACTATCTTATGCGGTGATTCATAAAAGATGATAGTACGTTCTTCTTTTGCCAGTTCCTGTAAACGTTTGAGACGTGCCCCATGTTTTGCAGGAAGAAATCCCTCAAAAACAAAACTGTCCGTGGGAAGGCCCGAGATTGAAAGAGCAGCAATAGCTGCTGTTGCGCCTGGAATGGGAATAACCGAGATTTTTTGATCGATGGCAAGATTAATAAGAAAATAGCCGGGATCTGAGATACCGGGAGTTCCTGCGTCGGACACAAGCGCTACGCTCTTGCCTCCAAGCATCTTTTCAACCAAGACCGGCGCCTTTTCTTCCTTATTATGATCGTGATAACTGGTGAGCGGAGTTTCAATTTCATATTTATGGAGGAGTTTTTGTGTATGACGGGTATCTTCAGCTGCAATAGCATCCACTTCTTTAAGTATACGAAGTGCTCGAAGCGTAATGTCTTCGAGATTGCCGATAGGGGTAGAAACTATGTAGAGGATACCTGATTGCATAATTGAAAGGCATCTCTCGCAAAGACGCAGAGCGCGCAAAGAAATCAATCATTGTTTCATACTTACTTTGCGGTCTTTGCGCCTTGGCGCGAAATCAGTAGCTCTTATACCGATTCGTGATCGGGAATCTTCTATCTTTTCCCAGACTCCGTGGCGTAATCTTGATTCCCGGAGGAGCTTGGCGGCGCTTGTACTCACTCGAGTCTACCATCCTGATTACGCTCTTAACCGTCTTCCGGTCAAAACCCATCTTGAGAATTTCGTTAAAATCTTTGTCATCTTCAACATACGCCTTCAGGATCGGATCAAGAATGGAATAGGGCGGCAAAGAATCGCTGTCTTTCTGATTCGGCCTGAGTTCGGCGGTCGGATCTTTTACGAGAACCCGTTTTGGGATAATAATCTTGCCAACACGGCGATTCACAGATCGTGAAACATCATACACTAAAGTCTTGGGAAGGTCCTTGATCATAGCAAAACCGCCGGCCATGTCACCATACAGCGTAGCATAGCCAACCGACATTTCGCTCTTGTTTCCTGTCGTAAGCACCAGCCAGCCGAATTTATTGGAAAGAGCCATCAGAATATTTCCCCTGATCCTGGCCTGCAGGTTTTCTTCAGTCACATCCTGTACTGTATTGGCAAAAGCGCCGCGGAGAATATTCAGAAAAGAGTCGAAGGGCTGGTGAATCGGGATAGTGAACATCCTGATGCCGAGGTTCTGGGCAAGTTCAACAGCATCTTCCCTGCTTTCCTGAGAGCTGATGAACGATGGCATAAAAACACCGAAGACATTTTCCTTGCCAATCGCATCTACAGCAACGGCTGCCACAATAGATGAATCAAGCCCTCCTGATAATCCTATTACCACTGACTTGAAACCGTTCTTCGTCACATAATCACGCGTTCCCAGCACAAGCGCATGATAAATCTCTTCGTTCAATGAATACGGCGGCTCTATATTAGATCGGCGCAGCGGCCTTCTCTTTTTCACTGGCTTTTCTGAAACAACCTTTAGGTCAAGAAATTCCTGATGTTCATCCAAAAGACGGTCGGAAGACATATCAGGAGGAGCAGATACGGGGAACGTATAATCAAGTGTGATAATGTCTTCTTCAAATTGTTTTCCTGCTGCAATCAATTTTCCGTTGGCATCAAAGGCCAGGCTGTGGCCGTCAAACACCAGCTCATCCTGGCCACCCACTACATTGGTATACACAATAGCAGCATTGTTTTCCCGCGCACGAAGTGACAGCATTTTCATGCGCTCTTTTCCTTTGCCCTTATGATACGGCGATGCATTGATGGAAACAATAATTTCTGCTCCTGCAAATGTTTGAATCCGTGCAGGGCCATCCGCATACCAGATATCTTCACAGATATTGAGACCTACATTCACGCCACGAATCATCAAAACCGGATATCGTTTGCCGGGTTTAAAATAACGGTATTCGTCAAAAACGCCATAGTTGGGAAGAAGCATTTTATGATACACATGAACCAGTCGGCCAGAAGAAATAACTGCAGCAGCATCATACAGGTGACCGTTTTGAGCATCGACAAATCCTACAACGGAAACGATGTCCTGAGTTGCCTTCGTGATCTCCTTCAAAATTCGTAGGTTGTCCTTTACAAACTGAGGTTTCAGGACTAGATCTTCTGGCGGGTATCCAGGAACAGCCAATTCAGGGAACACAACGATATCGGTCCCGACTTCTTTTGCCTGCTTCGTAAAATCGAGGATCTTATCCCGGTTGCCGGCAAGATCGCCTACAAGAGGATTGATTTGTGCCATGGAAATTCTGATTGTTTTCATATGCTCATTCTTTGTTTGATTTAAGGTGATCTTCTCTTTGCGAAAAAAAGAGCGCCTTTGCTTCTTCCATCAGCTGCTTTATTGGAGTTCCTTGCTTCTCTGCAATTGCACGACAGTCTTCATATTCCGGTGTTACGGTGAGAATAGCATTGCCGCGCATACTTACTTTCATTCTGATCGTTCCATATTGAGTTTCAACGCTTCTGATTTCTCGCTGCAATTTTTTTCGCTCAACGCTGTGCATCCGGGCGCCTATGCTGGTTGTTTCACGGAATAAAATATCAAGTAAAGAATCAATTTTTGATGCATCAGCCAAAACTGTCAATAGAATTCCGGGTCTTCCTTTTTTCATGATAATTGGAGTCAGATAGGCATCCTGAGCACCTTGATCGAGCATTTTTTGAATGACGGAATCATAGATCTGCGGATTCATGTCATCAATTGCTGTTTCAATAATAGAGGAGGTGTCTTCTGTATAGTCTGCTGCCAGTTCCCCGATCATAAGCCGCAGGACATTTGGACTGCCGCGGAAATCCTTATCTCCTGCTCCATAGGCAATACGATCGATTTTCATGTTCGGGAGAAGTCCAAAAGAACTTCCCAGCGTACTGACCAACGCCGCTCCGGTCGGAGTAGTAAGTTCAAACAATTGAGAAGACGCATAGCACGGGATATCCCGCAGGAGTTCTGCTGTTGCGGGCGCAGGAATAGGAAAAGTCCCATGTGAAGTTTGAACAGTTCCAGAGCCAACATTGATGGCAGAGGTGATAACCTGTGATAGGGCATGATATTCCAAACCTATGACAGACCCGACAATATCGATAATGGAATCCAATGCGCCAACTTCATGGAAATGAATCTGCTCACGCGATGTTCCATGTACCTTCGCTTCTGCATCGGCAAGCCGGTTAAAAATATTGATGCTTTTTTGTTTTACAGTCGGGGAAAGAGAAGACTGACCAATGAGATTTACAATATCAGAAAGATGACGTGATTGATGATCCTGCTTATTGATTATGACATGAACCTTGGTAGCTGCAATTCCGGATCGCTTCACCTGTTCTGCTTTAATTTCATAACCGGAAAGATTCAATTTCGCAAGTTCAGCACGCAGAACCTCAATGCTCATGCCTGCATCAACAAGAGCACCGAGTGTCATATCTCCGGAAATTCCAGAAAAGCAATCAAAGTAAGCTGTTTTCATACCACCTCAAAGCGTCTCTCGCTAAGCCACCAAGCTCGCAAAGAAAGACAATTGAATCAAAGTGAAAATAGATAATGATTTCCTTTGCGTACTTTGCGCCTTTGCGAGAGGCAGGGTCTAACTTTCTCCTAATGCATTTATTCTATGTGCCAGCACACCGGCGCCGAACCCGTTATCAATATTCATCACCGCAATGCCAGAAGCACAGGAATTCAGCATGGTAAGAAGCGGCGCCAATCCTTGAAAACCAGCACCATATCCGACGCTCGTGGGAACCGCAATCACGGGTTTATCCACCAGGCCGCCGACCACTGAAGGCAGGGCTCCATCCATCCCGGCAACTACGATAATGACTCGAGCCGCATCGAGAAAATCCTGTTTGCCTAAGACACGATGAATACCTGCAACTCCAACGTCATAGATGGTTTGAACAGAGCTTCCAAGCATGCGGGCAGTCACCACGGCTTCTTCTGCAACAGGGATATCGGACGTGCCTGCTGTCAGGACAAGAACAATTCCTGTGGTAGTTGTCTTTTGAGCCTGCTGAATAACGATTGCACGGCATTGTTCATGGTATGCTGCCCTGCTATCGAGAGCCTTCAGTGCTGCATAGACATCCTGGGAAGCACGGGTGGCGAGAATATCACTTTTATTTGCCAGCATACGTTCCGCAATGCCGGTAATTTGCTCCACGGTTTTTCCTTCACAATAAATGACTTCAGGCATGCCATGGCGTAAATGTCGATGATGGTCAATGTGGGCGTAGACAACGTCTTCGAAGGGCAAGTGTTTGAGCTTCTGTAAAGCAGCCTCAATACCAATTTCCTTATTTTGAACACTCAAAAGGAGTTTTTCAAGTTCGTTCTTATTCATGTATATAAGTTTACTGGAATTTTACGCGTTTTACCCGGCCCGGCCTGCTTCCGCCGCATTCTTCTATGGTTGCAATTGCACTGTCGCGCTTCTGCGGAAAATGTTTAACCCGTGGATCTTTTAAAAAACGGTTCAAATACTGAACAGACCTACCGCACTTGTCCATTGCCTTGAATGTTGCTCCGATATAATACAACACAGTAAGATTCCGGGGCCTGAGCCGTTCAACGAATTTAAATTCTTTTAATGCGTCGGGATATCGTTTTTGCTCAAGGAACAGAATCCCGAGCCGCATGTGCAGTGCAAGATTCGATGGGTTACGCTGAATCGCGGTCCGAAGTTCTTGTTCAGCTGCAGATGAGTTCCCCTGTCGCTGATAAATGGAAGCAAGCATCAAGCGGGCGTTCGGATTTTGCGGATTGTTTTTAAGGGCTTGTTGCAGGACAACGGATGAGGCATCAAGATCAGATTTTTTTATCTGAACGGCATATTCATCCGGATGGAGCAGCGAAGGACCCATCGCAGCCCAGACCCTGCGGGTTTCATCATTGGCTTCTTCTTTTGTAAGAATTGTATTGAGTTTTTGGCGTGTGAAATCCGCGCGTGTTTTGTCCTTTTCAAGAGCCAATTGCTTGAGCAGGGCATCACGTTCTTTTTTAAGCTGTTCGTTTTCTTTAGCTGCAGCATTGAATTGTTCCTTCATATCTTCGAAATCGCGTAATTTGGCAAGCTTGGTTGCGAGAGCGTCACTGTCAATTTTGCACCGCGCCTTGATGTACAGTTCCGGCTTGGCAGTTGTTCCACGCATCTGCTCGGTCACGATTTCCGTTTCAAGAACTGCAGCCGCATAGGAACGGATATCATCCCCGGTCAATTGAAAATTTTTTACCTGACTCAGACTTTCCACATACGTTCCCGCCGATTCCAGCGCCTTTCGTTTTGCTTCCAGGATGGCGATCCTCCGCGCATCCACTTTGCTGTCATTGTCTCCAATTACATAGGTACTTTCCGCTTCGATGAATTTCACTTCTGCTGAAGCAGGCAGACATAAGGCGAGCGTGGCAATACAACTTGCCAAAAGAAATATATACTTATTCATGAAGATGTCTCCTCATATTCGAATAATCACTATTCTTTTTTTAGTTCACGAGTCATTAAATTGCGCACTGCTTCCCGCGGATCTTTTCCTTCATATAACAGTTGGTATACTTCTTCAATGATCGGCATATCAACGGCATAACGTAAGGCCAGGTTTCTTGCGGCTTTTGCCGTCCGCACCCCTTCAGCAACGGTTTTCTCTCCCTGTAAAATATCGTCCAGTTTTTCGCCTTTTCCAAGGCGAACTCCCAATGCTCTGTTCCGAGACAGCTCTCCTGTGCAGGTAAGAATCACATCTCCAATGCCGGCCAGACCGGAAAAGGTATGAATATCCGCTCCCTGTGCCACACCCAGTCGGGCCATTTCAGCAATTCCTCGAGTAATCAAGGCTGCCATGGTATTATGTCCGTATCCGATGCCTTGAAGAACACCTGCCGCAATCGCAACAACATTTTTCAGTGCCCCGGCAAGTTCAACACCGAGAACATCCGAATTGGTATACACGCGAAAATAGAGAGTGCTTAAAATTTCCTGGGCCGTCTTACCAACATCAGGATCAAACGCAGCAAGAGTAATCGCCGTTGGCATTTTCTGCGCAACTTCTTTGGCAAAACTCGGGCCGGATAAAAAACAGAGACGATCGTGAAAAACTTCAGGCAGTACCTCTTTATACACTTCTGAAAGCGGCAAGAGCGTATCGAGTTCGATCCCTTTTGAAGCACTGATAAGAATTGCATCCTCGGAAAGATACGGCTGAAACTGTTGGACAACGGTGCGGACCGTATGCGATGGCATAACTGAAAGGATGACAGACTTGCTTTCAACGGCATGCTGCAACGAAGAGGTAATCTTAATCGATAAAGGAAGCGCGAAACCAGGTAAGTAGACGCGATTCCGGCGGGTAATGGCGGTTTCTTCAGCAAGGTCTTGTTCATACATCCAGAGGGCAACCTTGTAGCCTTTATCTGCTAACAGCAAAGAAAGCGCAGTTCCCCACGCACCTGCACCAATAACACCAATTTCATTCATCATGGAAACGAATTATAAAGGGATTGCCGGAAAGTGTCAAAAGAATTGTACCGGGTTTATTACGATAAGGACTTCAAAAATAGGCTATTGAATCTCGCCTTCGCGAATCTCAACACGCCGGATTTTGCCGCTGATTGTTTTCGGAAGTGCAGGCACAAATTCAATAATGCGGGGATATTTGTAGGGCGCGGTTACTTTTTTGACATGTTCTTGCAGTTCTTTTACCAGTTCTTCGCTCGGAGAATATCCTGAAGCCAGAACAACGGTAGCTTTAACAACCTGTCCCCTGTCCGGGTCTGGTGCACCGGTAATTGCGCATTCAAGTACTGCAGGATGCTCCACAAGCGCGCTTTCCACTTCAAACGGACCAATGCGGTAACCCGAGCTCTTGATTAGGTCATCTGCACGTCCGACAAACCAGTAATAACCGTCTTCATCTCGCCACGCCATGTCCCCGGTATAATAGACCCCGTCTCGCCAGACGCTTTTTGTGCGTTCCGGCTCACGGTAATATCCGCCGAACATGCCCGCGGGTTTTCTCTTGTCCGTTCTGACCACTATCTGACCTTCAACTCCGACTTCGCAGGGTTTACCCTCGTCGTCGAGCAAATCGATATCATACCAGGGACATGGTTTGCCCATGGACCCTGGCTTTGGTTCCATCCACGGAAATGTTCCGATTGATACGGTCATCTCTGTCTGGCCGTATCCTTCCATGAGCTTCATTTTCGTTGCCTTCAAAAATTGAGAATACACTTCAGGATTTAATGGCTCGCCGGCAATCACGCAGTATTTGAGTTTGCTGAAATCATATTTTGAAAGATCTTCTTTTATAAAAAACCGAAAGATCGTTGGAGGGGCGCAAAAAGAAGTGATCCCATATTTCACAATAACGTCTAAAAGCTTCTTCGGATCAAACTTGTCATAGTCATACACAAACACGGCACATTCCGAAATCCACTGGCCATAGATTTTGCCCCAGACCGCCTTTGCCCATCCCGTATCAGCTACCGTAAGATGGAGGCCGCCCTTCTGTACGTTCTGCCAGTATTTTGCCGTAAGAATATGGCCGAGCGGGTACGTAAAATCATGCTGCACCATCTTCGGCATGCCGGTTGTGCCGGAAGTAAAATAAAGCAACGAAATATCAGTATTGCACGGGGCATCAGAACCCGTCGGACGTTTAAAATCAGACGAAGCCTTTTCCAGTTCAGTGGAAAAATCAATCCATCCTTTTCGCTTTCCCTGTATAAGTGCTTTGAGGGTAAGACTTGGTGATTTTGATTCGGATTCTTCTATATGAGTGATAACCGTAGGATCAGGTACACTCACAATCATCTTTATGTCAGCAGCGTTGTTACGGTAAATGACGTCTTTCGTGGTGAGCAAATGCGTTGCGGGAATGCAGATTGCCCCAATCTTGTGAAGCGCAAGAATGCAGAACCAGAATTCATAGCGCCGCTTCAGGATCAGCATCACCGGATCGCCTTTTTTGATTCCATGGGAACGGAATACATTTGCTGCTTTGTCACTATACTGCTTCATCTGGCTAAAAGTAAAGGCAGCCTCTGCTCCGTTTTCATCACACCACATCAGTGCCAGCTTATCCGGTTGTTTCGCAGCGAGCTCATCCACAACATCATAGGCAAAATTAAAGCGCTCGGGCACCAGAATGCGGAAATCCCGTATAAATTCTTCATAAGAAGTGAATTCAGCTTTTGAAACAAATCGTTTGAGCATAGAGTTATACGATGACTGCGAGAAATTCGGCGGGTTTGCCGTTTAATGCCTTCATTCCGTGTTCAAAACCTGAATCAAAATAAAGGGAATCACCTGCATTGAGAATAAATTCATGGCTGTTTACCACCAGCTTTAAACTCCCGCTGATTACATATGTAAATTCCTGACCAGGATGAGAATTTAAGGGAACCGGCGCGGTATCGGGAAGAGGGTCTACGATAACCAGAAGCGGTTCTGCTTTTTTATGGACAAAATTATAGGCAAGGCTTTGATACCGATAATCTTTTCTCCGATCAACGCAGACGCCCTTGCCTTTACGAACGAGACAATACTCGTGAAGCCGTGGAGCTTCACCCGTTAATATTTCTGTTAAATCGACATTGAATGTTCTGGCAATCTTGAATAACGCGCCGACCGGGATATCGACTGCCCCTTCCTCATACTCGCGATACGTATCAGGAGTAATATGAAGTTCATGAGCAATTTTTTCCACCGGCATATTCGCGATCTGCCGTAGCTCGCGAATCCGGGATGCTATGGCGCTTATCGGTTCTGGCATGAAAAAAAAGATATCATACTTGAATAAGGAAAACAATAATAAATTTTATTTGTTGGATAAAAAATCTTTGCAATCGTGATTCAATTCAGTATACTTGAGCATCTTTTTTCCAAAGGAATAATCAATGCCGACTCCATTAGAAATTTCTCATCTCTCGGGCCTCTCAGAAAATGAGGCGGCCGAACATCTCAAGCGTGACGGCTATAACGAACTGCCTACAAGCAAAAAGCGCAGCTTTTTTGCCATTGCATATGATGTGGTACGCGAACCAATGTTTTTACTTCTTGTGGCATGCGGCGCAATCTATCTCGTCCTCGGAGATATTCAAGAAGCATTGATGTTGCTTGGCTTCGTCTTTGTGGTCATAGGAATCACCTTGTACCAGGAACGGAAGACTGAGCGTGCACTTGAAGCGCTTCGCGATCTCTCGAGCCCGCGTGCATTGGTGATCCGAAGCGGTCTGCAACGACGCATACCGGGGCGAGATGTGGTACGGGGTGATATTATTGTACTTGCAGAAGGTGACCGTGTGCCCGCAGATGCCGTGCTTATAAGTTGCACTAATTTATTAATAGATGAATCACTCCTTACTGGAGAATCCGTGCCCGTAAGAAAAACCGAGAAAAAAGAACAGTCAGAAATGAGCCGTCCAGGTGGAGATAATCTTCCCTGCGTCTATTCAGGAACCCTGGTGGTAAAAGGACATGGCATTGCAACCGTGCAGGCCACAGGATTGTATACGGAGATGGGCAGGATCGGCAAAGCGCTTCAGAACATTCAGACAGAAGAAACATCACTCCAAAAAGAAACGATTACCTTTGTACGCAATCTTGCCTACATTGGCCTCATCTTCTGCGCCATCGTCGTCGTGGTATATGGATTGACGAGAAATGATTGGTTGAACGGTTTTTTATCCGGTTTAACCCTTGCGATGGCATTACTACCTGAAGAATTTCCCGTGGTTCTCACGATATTTCTTGCCTTGGGAGCATGGCGCATATCGCAAAAGCGTGTACTCACTCGCCGTGTTCCTGCTGTTGAAACATTGGGGGCAGCCACGGTGTTATGTGTTGATAAAACAGGAACGATTACCCAGAACCGTATGACGGTCAGCACCATATATGCACAGAAGGAATTTCATACGATCCAGTATCAAAATGCACCGCACATCCCGGAGCAATTTCATGAAGTTCTTGAATTCAGTATTCTTGCAAGCCAGAGAAATCCTTTTGATCCTATGGAGAAGGCATTTCAAAATCTCGGCAACCATTTTCTTGCCAGCACCGAACACCTTCATGATGATTGGCAGCTCGTACGGGAATATCCGCTCTCGAATAATCTTATGGCCCTGTCCCATGTGTGGCAATCGCCCCGGGGAAATGATTATGTAATTGCGGCAAAAGGCTCACCCGAGGCAATTGCCGATTTATGCCATTTTGACGAAGAACAGAAAAAAGAACTCATGCGCGCTATTGAAACCATGGCGAACGATGGTCTCCGCGTGCTTGGCATTGCGCGTTCCAATTTTACCGCTACAAAACTTCCCGGAGAACAACATGATTTTGTTTTTACGTTTCTCGGGCTTGTGGGGCTTTCTGACCCCGTGCGTCCAAAGGTCGCTGAAGCCGTACAAGAATGTTACGAAGCCGGAATTCGAGTCGTAATGATTACCGGAGATTACCCCGGAACAGCGGCCTGCATTGGTCGTGAAATAGGACTGCGAGAGAGTAATCAGGTCATAACAGGCCTGGAACTCGACCGCATGAATGACGCAACGCTTCAACAGCGAATCAAAACGAGTAATATTTTTGCTCGGGTTGTACCAGAACAAAAACTCAGGATAGTAAATGCCTTCAAGGCAAATGGTGACATTGTTGCCATGACCGGTGATGGGGTAAATGACGCTCCAGCGCTCAAGTCAGCACATATCGGCATCGCAATGGGCAGCCGGGGAACTGATGTTGCCCGTGAATCCTCTGCGCTCGTGCTGCTCGACGATGATTTTTCGTCCATTGTTGGAGCAGTCCGTATGGGCAGAAGAATATTTGACAATCTCAAAAAAGCGATTGCCTATATTCTGGCCGTTCACGTACCCATTGCAGGCATGTCGCTTCTTCCCGTTTTGATTGGATGGCCGTTAGTTCTTTTGCCAGTCCATATCGTCTTTCTTGAATTAATTATTGATCCTGCCTGCTCGGTGGTATTTGAGGCGGAGCCGGAAGAAGCAGACGTTATGACACGCCCTCCCCGAAACCCCGCTATGCCGCTTTTTGATATGCAGACAGTAGGGATCAGCCTTTTACAGGGTTTGAGTGTTTTTGTAGTTCTTGTCATTGTCTATCTCCTTGGAATGGTGCGGGGTCAGGGTGAGGAAGATGCACGAGCACTTACCTTTGCCACGCTCATCATTGCGAACTTAGGACTCATTTTTACCAACCGCTCCTGGCAGCATAAAATCTCTCATACCTTAAAGATTCCGAACAAGGCTCTTTGGTGGATAACCTCCGGAGCCTTGATCCTTCTTGGAACCGTATTATATGTCCCCTTTTTACAGACGCTATTCAAATTCTCGGAACTTCATCTTGTTGATATCGGTGTTTGCATTGTTGCCAGCATTGCAAGCATTGCCTGGTTTGAAATTTTAAAGGGAATTCGCAAAAAAACGGCGTGATTTAATACAAACGCAGAAAGTTTTGTTGCTCTGTCATTGCGAGCGACTGCAGGGAGCGTGGGAATCTCGTTGTTAATACCGGATTGTTTCGTCGCTAGGCTTCTCGCAATGACACCCTAGTAAATGCGTTTGTATTAGAACCTATCTCAAAATTTCCCATGTCTCAATAAGCCTTCATGCTCGCCCCTGCTCTAATCATGCTGGGGCAGGCTCCGCGGGTATCCAAAAAAGCCTCAAAAACTAAGTTCTAGTTCTTATCGTGTGAACATGAAGATTCTGATATACTGGCATCAGGAGGAATGTATGAACAAAATAAACAAACTGGAGATATTTATTCTGTGTTTCATGAGTGGGATAATTCTTTCTTCCTGCGCGCCTTCTCTGCAGCTTACTTCACGATCAGCATATCCCACGGAAATTACCGGCACATATACGCTTATACTGTATGGATGCAGATTCACTGATGACATGGAAAACGTCGCCATCTTACTGAATGAGCAGGCTATTATGAACTTTGATGTTGTAGCTCTGGATGCCATGTACAAGGTAAAAAAAGGAGTCCCGGCACTGCAAGCACTTGCAGAAGCGGAAGCATTCATAAAATGTTCATCATACACGGTCTGGAAATCAATCCTGCGAAGTATTGATGCGGGCAAGGGAACTATCGGGTATGAAATGAAAGCGTTATATGTACCAACAGAAATTGGTGTTTCGGAGACTCTGCTGACCTGGTATACCCTGCAAGACAGTATGATAACGATACATATTCAACCAGATCCTGCTATTCTCAATCAATCCAGCAGTAGTGGCGGTGGTAAGGATGCTTCCGGACCATAATCCTATTACGTGCTCAAGGTTCTGCTAAAATCAGACAACCCTGAATGGAATTTCATTCAGGGTTTATTGAACTTCTTTTATCCATACAATGTTTTCATACATCGAAAACATCGGGATTCGCCATCCGTATTTCTTGATTTTTACCTGCTTTCCTTTTAGCCGTATCGCTTCATTTTGTACGGTTCCCGAATCAAATTTAAACCGGTACCAGATATCTTCATTTATCATCGGATTATACTCCGTTGCAACCATGAATCGTCCGCCAACTGTTGTCATTTGAGCGTCAGTAATCCTCGTGGTAACCGTATCAGCAATAAAATAACTGTAGAGCAGCACGAGAACAAGAAGCAAGAATCCGCCAAAAAATATCTTTACCTTTGTTCCAAGAGATAGCACAGACATAAGACCTCCGTTTTTTAAATTACGCTATAAAATATCCCAATTTTATTTTTTTTACAAGAAAACAAAAGAGGCGCTAAAAATTTAGTGTCCCAGAATGCAGCATCCTGCAATCAGCTCTGTCCTTCCCAAGAAACAATGCGCAAGACATTGTGATTGCCAATACTTTCAATTGACTCTAAATTTACGATAGATTATTCTCGTTTTCATTGCAACACCCATCTCCCTAATTTCCGTAAAAAACAAGCAAACTGCAAACCGTTTCCATTCTTTTTCTTAGATAACGGTTGAATACTTTGTTGCAATTTGAAAAACCACGTCTTCTTTTTTTAGGTAAATCAAATCGCTAACATATAGAACTCATTCAATTATATTTGCATCTGGGGAGCAATATGCGGGACTCACTATTATATGTAACAGGAGAAAACAGAGGAATTATTCATGAGCAATCGGCTCCCTATATTGAATCGCTTGACAAGAAGATTACAGAATATATGCAGCGACTCGAAAACTTTGAAGCACGATGCAACAAATCGGATGCAAATGAAGAGCAATTACTTGCAGAAATAATTATGATTAATGATGCAATGCTTCACACCTGTGCACAGTTTGAGCAACACATCAATGATTCACATGCCATCAGAACAGCACAACGTTACTTTCGAGAAAAAACAAACCAAATCTTGTCAAAAAGTTACTGTATTAACCGATGCAGAGTTTGGCCGCGAGGGCAGCAAGGTGATTTCGAAACTATCGAGATAGCTTACAGAAATCGGCCTTTATCCCAAGGAATCGGTTTTTATTTGGATAAATACTTTCTATCATTACCTATCGCAATCGGCATAAGAGAGCGTATTACTACTCTTCGCACTATTTTAGAGGAGGAATTAAAAACGAGAAACACCCCAAAAATTCTTAATATCGGTTGCGGTTCCTGTCGTGAAGTTTTTGATCTAGCAATGGAAATTCAATCATCTCAAGCAAAATACACCTGTATCGATATTTCCCCTGAAGCGCTTAACTTTGCACTTGATCGTTTTTCAAGTGCTGGGCTTTTATCAGATAATGTTGAATTTTTTACATACAATCCTCTGAAGTTATTTGACTATGAAGCAGCAGTAAGGAGAATACGGAATGCAAGATATTATTTACAGTACCACTTACTTTGACTATCTTTCAGAAGACCTCCTTGAAAAATTATTTAAAAACCTTTACACCATGCTCAAACCGAATGGAAAATTAATTATAGCACTTATGAATACAGATATGCATCACTATGAAGCATATCAATGGTTATTAGACTGGGATGGTTTGAAATCCAAGAGTGAACAGCAGTTGAGCAATTTGTTCAATTGTGCAGGCTTTTCTGAAGACGCAATGAGCACAATGAAATTAAATACTTCCTTTTGCTATCTGATTACAAAAAATATGAGCCAGGTTTAAGGAGGGGAAATGCTAAAGATAATCTCATGACACATTCGACTATTTCTATGCTTTATTTAAATTTGCTAATACGGATAAATTCATTAGAGGGGGGCAACAATGCAGAATACAATAAAATATGAAGACAATGTGAATCAACTGGATGAAGTCGCAAAACAAAGTTTTTTGATTAAAGACCCATCTGAAAAATATATACATTTTTTAGATAGTGCTATTGAAGAATTTAATGCGAGACTGGAATACATTGACAGGAGAAGCACCGATCAAACCGCAAGTCAAGACGAGCTTCTTATTGTAACAACCAAAACAATGATGGATATGTGTAAAGCGACCGAAGAACTTGAGCAAAGTGTCGGATATGACAAAACCGTTCTCAAACCAATTCGTGAAAATTTTAGAGAAAAAACTAAAAAATATTTTGAAAAAAGTTTTTGCAACCGAGCAAGAATATGGCCGCAAGGATATCCAGGCGATTACTATATGATAGAATTTGTTTATCGAAATGCTGCTATGTCATCAGGAATAGGTTTTTATTTAGATCGATATTTTCTTGGAACAACATTGTCAGTAGCGGTAAGAGAAAGGAAAGAACTGTTACGCGAATTAGTTCGATTAGAGTTAAACAAACGCAATAAACCCATTTCCACAAAGATTCTAGATGTTGCCTGTGGATCGTGTCGCGAAGTGTTTGAACTTACATCTGATATTGTAGAATCAGGTGCTAATATCACTTGTTTGGACTTTGATGGAGATGCGCTTGAATTTGCTGCAAATCGTTTTTCAAGCGCTGGACTTTTATCAGATAATATTAGTTTTCGTAAGTATAATGCAATCAAGATGATTAACCATGAAAGAAATTTGAAAGAATTCGGAATGCAAGACGTAATTTACAGTGTTGGTTTTTTTGATTATTTAGATGATGACATACTTATAAGACTCCTTTCATCGCTCTACAAATTAACAAATCCCGGTGGATCTCTTATTATGTCATTTAAGGACCGTCGAAAATATAAAACGTTTGACAATAGCTGGCTTCTTAATTGGGATGCGTTTTTCTTACGTACGGAAGAAGATATGTTAAATATTCTTGAAAAAGCAGGAATTGAAACTTCTACATTAACGAGTACGAGAGAAAAATCAGGTGTAGTTGTCTTTTTTATCGCCGAGAAATGAACCATCTGAGGGCACCCAAATGGTGCCCTTTTTTTATAAAAAGAATTGAAGTTCTAAAAATGTGATGATATAATGCAACACATGATAGAAAAAGATCGGTATCTAGAAGAACTGATCTCCCAAAAAGCCCAATTCTGGGTTCAAGCCGCAATTCTCCTTGGCATTGTTCTCTTTCCTTTCATTGGCATAGCTGATTATTTTATTACTCCTGAAAATTTCAAAAAATTTTTTATCTATAGAGTAGGAATAACTTCGATTTTTGTTCTATTGTTTTTTCTAAACAGATTAAAAAGAAATAAAAATTATCAATATGCAATTATGTATTTTGCGATGGTTTTTTCTGCAGCCACAATAGAACTCATGATTCTGTCTTTCGGCGGTCATGCTTCTACTTATTACGCAGGAATGAATTTACTCATAATTGCTACTCTTGGACTAATCCCATTTAGTTTACAGTTATCAATTCTAGCTAGTTTATCTATTTATGCAATTTATTTTATTCCTATAATTTTTCTTGATAATATAACTAACCCTCAAGCCTTCATAGCAAATAATATTTTTATTGCTTCTACATATGCTATTTGTCTTACTTGGAGAACTCAAAACCAACGAATGATGGTTAATGAATTAAGCCTACAATATGATCTAGACCAGCAAAAAAAGCAGTTGCAAGAATATTCGCTAACACTGGAAGATACCGTCCGGGACAGAACCCTTGAACTTCAAAAATCCGAACAATGGCATAGATCTCTTTTTGAAAATGCAACTGATGGTATTGTTGTTTTGGACAAAAACGGAACAATTATCAATGTCAACAATAAAACCTGTGAAATGCATGGTTATGAAAAAGAAGAGCTTATTGGGACTCCAATTTGGTTATTGGAATCAGATCCGAACAGGGATGTCAGCTTGGCTAGAATGAACCGCCTTCTGAATGGTGAATCCCTGGTGTTTGAAGTAACGCAATTGAAAAAAGACGGAACCCGAATACCTCTTGAAATAAGTTCAAAGACAGTAAAAATCGGAGATGAGATATACGTCCAGTCTTTTTACCGCGACATTTCGGAGAAAAAACAGCTCCAGGAACATCTTTTCCAATCTCAGAAGTTGGATTCCATCGGTGTGCTTGCCGGGGGGATTGCTCATGATTTTAATAATGTTTTGACAGCCATTCTGGGGCATACCGATATCCTACGGCTCTCTCCAAACATGGATACGCGCTGCCATAGAAGTCTTCAAGTCATTGAAGATGCGTCGAGAAAAGCAGGCGCCATGATCACGAAACTGCTTGGCTTTGCCCGCAAGAGCAGTTATGAAGTTCTGACGCTTAATCTCAATGATGTTGTCCATGATACGATAAAACTGGTAGACCGGGTTATCGGTAAAAATATCCATATTCAATTGGAACTGGCCGAACATCTTCCCTTTATCCGAGGCGATTACAACCAGATTGAGCAGGTTATCATGAACCTCCTGATTAATGCGCGCGATGCCATGCCAAAAGGCGGACGGATTGTTATTACCTCGGAACATAAGATTATCTCAAAAGGCATGATTGGCATTCCCGCATATATAGAGCCTGATGAATATGTCCAGATAACTATTACAGATACAGGCATCGGCATCCCGAAAGAAATTAGAGATAAAATATTTGAACCTTTTTTCACTACAAAGGACCGTGGCAAAGGGACCGGACTCGGGCTGTCAATGTGCTATGGGGCAATAAAGGATCATAATGGTTACATTCTGCTCAAAAGCAGGGTTGACGTCGGAACAACGTTTACGATTCTTCTTCCCGTGTCAAAAACTACAATAACCATAGTGAACAAAGAAGTAAACATGCCGATAGCCGGTACGGAAACAATCCTGCTTGTCGATGATGAAAAAGATATTTTAAGCGCAATGCAGGAAGCGCTCTTCATGAATGGTTATACGGTTATGCAAACAAGTGATCCCGTATCAGCAGTCGATATCTTTAGAAAAAAGACGAAAGATATTGCCTTGGTTGTCACTGACATGGTGATGCCGAATCTGAATGGCAAGGAATTGATGAAGCAGCTGCGAATCATTAATCCGGAGATACGAATACTGGCAATATCAGGATATATCGATTATGTGGCTCATCAGGAAGACATTAAAAATACAGCCTGGTTTCTTCAAAAACCGTTTCAGTCACAAGAACTTCTTGTTACCATCCGGAAAATTCTGGATTCAAAAACAAATAACCCCACTCCTATTACTGCATGACAAATCGCTATTCTTTTCCCATAGGTTTTATTATCTCTCGCATACAGTGAATTTCAGAGCCGGATTTCATGTCATAGGAATTGCTGGTAACGTTACTCGTTCCTGGCACTGCGTCGCATGACCAGCAGCCAGTGGGACGGAACAATGGCGCGCACACCGTGGGGCACCCCCTTCGGCAGGGACTTCTGGTCACCGGGGGCGAGGTCGGTCCAGGCATTGTCCACCATCACGCTGATGGCGCCATCCAGCAAGTGCACCTGTGCAGGGAAGAGTGTTGTATGGGCGCTGATTTCCTGGCCTTCGTCCATGGCAAAGAGCACGAGCTTCATGCTCCCAGGAATATCCAGGAGCGGTCGGCTGGCAATGGCGCCCCTGGTCACAGGCATCTCATCTTTCAAGTTGGTAATGGGAGTGGTCATGGAATCCTCCTCAACTAGTCAGGCGACGGATGAGGCACCCTGGCGGCAAGCAAAGCATGAATTTCGAACCGGCGCTGGTGACTTCCATCTCAAGATTGTTTACGCTGATCAAAGGTGTTTGATGGTTGTTTCTAACGCGAACAACTATCCTTGTAACAACATTAGGGCGACCATGCTGGTGATGTATAGTTTGCATCATTCGGCGTAATTCTCTGGATATTTGTGCCGTTTACACTCATCGTGTAAATATTGGATTTTCCTTCTCGATTGGAGCTGAAGGCAATCTGCCTGCCTGAAGGCGACCAGGTTGGATTCTCATCGTTCCCCTGCCCGTTTGTCAGCAGTCGGAATCCTGAACCATCCGTATTCATAATCGCAATCTTAAATAGCCCATTCACTTGCGAGACAAAAGCTATTTTGTCGCCACGCGGAGACCATTGGGGAGATGAATTGTAGACGCCTTCAAAAGTGATTCGATGCACATCGGTTCCATCATCTCCCATGACATAGATTTGAGGAGTTCCGCCTCTGCTCGATGTAAAGGCTATTTGCCGCCCTGTTGGTGACCAGGTGGGGGAAACATTGTCATACGTTCCGTACGTAAGGCGTTCGAGATCTTTTCCGTCCTTCGCCATGGTATAAATTTCAGCTGAGCCGTCTCTGCTGAGTGCAAGTGCAATGCGTTTCCCGTCGGGCGACCACGAAGGTGAAATGTTCAGTCCTTCTTTTCCTGATAGTTTCCAGCGTTTCCCTGTATGCATATCGAGTGCAAAAATATCCGGGTTTTTATCTCGATAGGAAACGTAGGCCAGAATTTTTCCGTCCGGAATCCATGCCGGAGAAAGGCAAATCGATCGATCAACGGTAAGTCGCATGGAATTATGTCCGTCATAATCCATAACATACAGTTCTTTGGATTTTGTCTTGTCAGAAACATACGCAATACGCGTCCCTGCAATGCCTTTTTCTCCGGTATAACGGAAAACAATTTCATCGGCAAACGTATGGATCATCCGCCGGAGCGTTTCCTCATTTCCATAGTATTCTTTGCTGGCGATCCGCATTCCTGATGCCGCATCATATACTCTTCCCGACAATATGAGATTTTTGTTTTCCCGGCGGAGTGACGCCCAGATAATTCCGGCAAGCCCAAACGTTCCTCCTCGCCGGATGACCTCCTGTTTCGGCTCGGTTTTTTCAGTATAATGCAGATCCAGTTTATCAGGATCCATGATCTCAAAAATTTCAGAGCGATTGAGATCAGAATGCAGAACATCAAGAGCCTGTTTCCGAAGACTGCCATTTCCGGTTGCATCATAGATATCGAGCACGGCAAGCGGTATTTTTTTTGTCTCTCCTTGAACAACACCGAGATAATATTGAGAATACCCCGCATCAGTGCTGAGAAGCATGAAAACCACAAGGATAACAAAAATAATTTTTCGCATAATGGCCCGCCGTAAAATAGCAATCTTCCTGCGTTCATGAACCATACTCTTCTATGCACACAAGCAAGATGCGATGTGATGTATTGATTATTATTTGACTGAGGCTTTGTTATTCTGCCATCAAGTCAACGCTGAACTCCACTGACAATTTTGAAAACTCCTCAGGAAGGGGAGGGAATGGATTCGATGATCGTATTGCCCGTATTGCCGCCTGTTGAAACCCGAAGGTACCACTTGCCTGTTCTGCAAGATTTACGGCATCGACCCAACCTGATCGATTTACTCTAAATACCACCCGGGCTTTTGCATTCTGTGCGTCCGGAGGTGGCCTCCAATTCCGTCCTATTTTTTCGCGTACAAGAGCGAGATACCATGAAAATTTAAAATCTTTTTGCGATGTTGTTACTGCGACGCTTTCCGTTTTTACGGATGGCACCTGTTGCTTTTCTTCCTGACGAGCTTCCTGTGCCTGTTCAACAACGGGTTTTGGCTTGTGATCCGAAAAATCCGGCATTGCTTTTGGTTTCGGCAGAGAACCGTTCGCTTTGGGAGGCAGCGGTTTTTCTACCGGAGGAGCAGGCTTCGGTTTTAGTCGGGGGATGTCGGGCAAATGCTGTACCTGATCGACCAGGATAACCGGCTCATAAAGAGGCACATGATGCTTTGGGATTCCCGTCACATACAGAAAAGCAGAAGCAAGCCCGAGAAGCACATGGATAAAAAAAGAGAAAACGACAGCCAGTGTCAATTCAGAGCTCGACTGGCCAATCCGCATCCCTGATCGAAACCTCATCTGCTGCTCTCACCACCTGGTGCAGGTTCAGTCACCATGCCCAATCGATCAATTCCCGCGCGTTTTACCACATCCATAACCTGCACCACCGCACCGTACGGAGCATCGCGGTCTGCCCGCAGGTAGACATTCACCTGGGGCTTTGACTGGCGTATGGAATCAAGCACGCTCCGCAAGCGGCTAATGCTGACCCGTTCCTTTTCCACAAATATCTCCTGCGCCCGGGTGACGGTAAGTACCACCCGGTCTTCCGGCTTCACGGTGTTTACTTCGGATTTCGGAAGATTGACATCGAGTCCTCTGCTCAGCATCGGCGACACGATCATGTAAAAAAACAGTACGGTAAGCAGAACATCGATCAAGGGCACCAGATTTATTTCACGGATAATATTTCGCTCTCTCCGTTCAAAACTCATGAGCGGCCTCGAACAATATGACGCTCAACAAAGCTCAGAAATTCCATCGAGAACGAGTCGCACCGAATCGCAATGTTTCGTATTTTGTCAGAAAAATAATTATAGGCGATCACCGCAGGAATCGCCACGAATAATCCGGAGATCGTGCAGATCAGTGCTGCGGCAAGTCCTGGAGCAAGTGCGCCGATATCTCCTGCTCCTTTCAGTCCGATACCGTAAAATGCATCCATGATTCCCCATACGGTCCCGAAAAGACCGAGAAGCGGTCCGACGGTACCGGTTGTTCCTAAAAATGCAAGATAGCGCTCCATATATGAAATTTCATCCTGGGTCGTTATTTTCAGCAGCCGTTCCAGCTCGGTCGCCAGAATCGCCCGTTCTTCGTCAGTTACTCCCTGAGTCGGAAGTGTTTTGATGATGGTCTCTGCCTCACGATGTCCTTCTACAAAAAGAGCCGCAAGCGGACTGTATTTTCGTGCTTCCGCGTGCATGAGGAGCTCGGAAACTTTTTTCGTTTTCCGAAACGTCGCAAGAAAATCATGCGATTCTTTTTCAGATTTTCTTAAAAATTGATACTTCATCAAAATCATTGCCCACGAAACAATGGAAAAACCCATAAGCGTAATAGTAATTCCTTTTCCAACCCATCCGATGTCTGAAAAAAGACCGAGCGCACCCGTGCCCAATCCAGGCACGGCAGTTATGCTAAGCATGAAAACCTCCGATATCGTAAGTATAAGTACAGGTCAAGAAACATGCACACGCCGTTTTTTAAATATGCGTTAGAAAAGATGATACCTCTTTATGCTTTCCGGGTCAATCTGCATTTTAAGGCGCCGGTTGCCTGGTGCCTTTTATCTTCCTGAGATATGCGGCTGCTCGCATTCCGGCGACCGCCCCCTCTCCCGCAGCGCAGACAATCTGCATTCCGCCGCCGGTGCAGTCGCCTGCTGCATACATGCCATCAATATTTGTTCGCTGATTTCTGTCCACAACCAGAATGCCGCGGTCATCGACCCCACCCCCTGCATTCTGGATAAGCGATGATATCGGGGTTGAACCCATTGCAATAAAAGCACCATCAACTTTCAAAGTTGATTCCTGTTCTTCCTGAATGATTGTCAGACCGGTAACCACGTCCTCGCCGATAATTTCCTTGATTTGAGCAACAGGATGGATTTCTATCTGCGGCTTTGCCATAAGCCGTGCCTCGAGTGATTCAACAATCGATGGTTTTTTGTGCGGTATCAAAATCACTTTTTCAGCAAGCTCTGCAAGATGAAGCGCTTCTTCAGCAGCCTCGTCCTCGGCGCCGATCACCGCAACCGTTTTCCCGCGGAAAAATGCGCCATCGCAGGTAGCGCAATAGGAAACTCCCTTTCCGAGAAAATCACTGGCGCCGGGAATTTCCAATTTTTTCCGAGCAACTCCGATCGCGATAATCACAACAGGAGCTTCATAGTCTTCCTCGCGTGTACGTATTCGCTTCATCTGGTGTTGAAGATCAAGATTCACGACCTCGACAGGATACTGGATTAGAGCACCAAATGTTTCTGCCTGCTTTGCCATGGTTTTAGTAAGATCCATCCCATTAATCGATTCATATCCGGGATAATTTTCAATGTGCGCGATTTTTGCCGTATATCCTCCGACAAAATCTTTCTCAAGTACAACACATTTTTGTCCTGCCCGTCCAAGATAAATCGCGGCAGTCAGTCCTGCCGGCCCTGCTCCAATAATAATTGCGTCGTAAGATTGCGCCATCCCGTTTCCTCCTTTAAGAATGTTTGTGGATAATTGTACTGAAGAGCAGGAAACAAGTCAACGCTGGTTCAAGAGGCAGGCAAATTGAGATGCAAGGAAGAAGTTATAGGTAGTGATTCAAAATTGCGGCATGGTTAAGGATTCACAATAACCGGTTACTCGGTTTTTACCAAGGGCTTTGGAACGATACAAGGCAATATCGGCTTCATGAATCAATTCGGGAACTGATTTTACATTCCCCTGCTCCATGGTGGACACGCCAAGGCTGATGGTTACCTGTTCGGAAGGGTGTGCTAATTTTACGGTAAAAGGATACTCATCAACTGCCTGACGAACCCGCTCCGCAACAGCCAGCGCTTCTTCGATATCTGTTTCAGCGAGAATCACCGAAAACTCTTCTCCTCCATACCGAAAACAGGTATCAGTGCTTCCGGTTCTCACTGCGGCCTTCAGCAAAGGACCCATTTGAGCTATCAAACTGCTTCCTTCAAGATGCCCGTACCGGTCATTGATGCGCTTAAAATCATCAATATCAATCATAATGAACGAAAATTCTCTGTCAGTACGAACTTTTCTCCTGATTTCCTCTTCTAATTTTTCTATAAGCACCCGGTAATTGAGGAGCCCGGTCAATTCATCGACCCGCGCGAGTTCCAGGGTTTTTCTAAAGAGCTCCGCTTTTTCAAGTCCGGTCGATATCAAATGAGACAGCGTACGCAAAAGATCAAAATCTCTTACCTGAAATGCTTTTGGTTTTTTATGGCTGAATCCAATGACCCCTTCCACGTGATTTTCATTTTTCAATGGAATGCCGATGTAACACCCTTGTTTTTTTTGTTCTGCAGGATGATGGAGATAACTCTCGAAAAAGGTCGTGTCTTCAAGGAACAATGGTTCTCCGCTGGCGGCGATAATACCAGGTGCTCCTCCGTCAAAATGAATGGTTTCCGTCATGCCGGTTACAAAATGAGGATTATGCAGATAAACCGCTTCAAGACCTGTCAGATCCTTTTTCATAACGTACAGGGACGCATCTTCAAAAACCACTGTTTTCCCGATTGAAGCCATGATTTTTTGAATCAGTTCGGAAGGTTCCAATTCGGAAGCAATTATCTTTGCAATATCATAAAAAAGATGGGTTTCTGTAAGTTTTTGATAAAAAAGGGTTTTAAAATCATGCCGTTGTCCTGCGGTTTTCCCTTTTTTTACTGAAGATGATTTTATGTTTGAATTGGACATCCAGGCACCTGCTGTTTAAAAACTATCAAAAATCTACCAGAAGTATATCACAGTAGTTTTTTTTTAACCATATTTTTGTCGCCACATAGTTTTATAAAAAACCTTCATGGAAATTGAAATCACGCAATGCGAAATTCCAAATTCCTTCCTTTTCGATCAACGATAATTTTTGCTCCGTCTTTCACATCACCGGAGAGAATTTTTGAGGCCAATGGATTTAAAACGTCCCGTTGAATAACCCGTTTCAGCGGTCGGGCGCCGAAAACAACATCAAAACCTTCTTCAGCAAGAAGTTCCTTGGCTGCATCCGTCAGGTCAATACTTATTTTTTTATCCCCAAGACGCTTCTGAACAAGACTTATCTGAATTTCCACGATTTTCTTTAGGATATCTGGATCGAGTGGATGAAAAATAATTATATCATCAACGCGGTTTAAAAATTCCGGACGGAAATGCTGCCGCATTGCTTCGGTAACCCTTCTCCGCATTTCCTGTTCATCATTCCGAAGCTCTTGGATATACTGGCTCCCGATATTTGATGTCATGATAATGACGGTATTCTTGAAATCAACTGTGCGGCCATGGCCATCCGTCAATCTTCCATCATCGAGAAGCTGAAGCAACGTATTGAACACTTCAGGATGCGCTTTTTCAATCTCGTCGAACAAAATGACGGAATAAGGTCTTCTCCGAACTGCTTCAGTTAATTGACCGCCTTCATCATAACCCACATACCCGGGAGGCGCTCCAATCAGCCGAGAAACCGTATGCCGTTCCTGGTATTCAGACATATCAATCCTGACCATGGCTTGCTCGTCGTCGAACAGAAACCCTGCAAGCGCTCGTGCAAGCTCTGTCTTGCCGACACCTGTTGGACCCATAAAAATGAAACTTCCGATCGGCCGGTTTGGGTCCTGAATGCCTGCTCGTGCACGGCGGACAGCATCAGAGACCGCTACAATGGCTTCATCCTGACCGATAACTCTCATCCGGAGCCGCTCTTCCATGTGCAGAAGTTTATGCATTTCTCCTTCGAGCATCCTGGTCACCGGGATGCCGGTCCATTTGGATACAATTTCGGCTATATCCTCGTCGTCTACTTCTTCTTTCAATATTTTTTGCTTCGCTTGTACTTCAGCAAGCGTTCCTGATTCGGATTCAAGCCGTTTCTGGAGCTCGAGCAGTTTTCCATAGCGAAGTTCCGCTGCCTGTCCGAGATTTCCCTGGCGTTCAGCTTTATCAGCGTCGATTCTCGTCTGCTCAATCTGTTCTTTGATGTTTCGTATCATCTGAATGCTCGCTTTTTCCGCCTGCCATTGGATTTTCAGCGAATTCCTTTTTTCGTCAAGTTCCTTCAGCTCTTTTTCAATGCCGGCAAGTCGGTCTTTGGAAGCCCGGTCCTGTTCCTTTTTCACAGCCTCACGCTCAATTTCAAGCTGACGTATTCTGCGCTCGACCGCATCGAGTTCCGCCGGCATACTGTCAATCTCCATCCGGAGCCGTGACGCCGCTTCATCGATCAGGTCAATCGCCTTGTCAGGAAGAAAGCGATCCGCGATGTACCGGTGAGACAGGATCGCAGCACTCACGAGTGCTGAATCTTTTATTTTCACGCCATGATGAATTTCGTATCGTTCCTTGAGACCGCGCAGTATCGAAATCGTGTCTTCAACTGACGGTTCTCGCACGATAACCGGTTGGAACCGGCGTTCGAGCGCAGGGTCCTTTTCTATGTATTTTCGATATTCGTTTAATGTAGTTGCGCCGACACAGCGCAGCTCGCCTCGTGCAAGCGCGGGTTTTAACATGTTCGATGCATCCATAGAACCTTCTGCCGCGCCTGCTCCAACAACGGTATGCAGTTCATCAATGAATAAAATCACGTTGCCGCTTTCCTCGCTCACCTCTTTCAAAACGGCTTTCAATCGATCTTCGAATTCACCGCGGTATTTTGCTCCTGCGATCAAAGCGCCCATATCGAGAGCAATAACACGTTTGTCCCTTAATCCTTCCGGGACATCTCCGCTCACGATCCGCTGGGCCAACCCTTCAGCAATGGCAGTCTTACCGACGCCCGGCTCACCGATGAGAACCGGGTTGTTTTTGGTGCGTCGCGAGAGTACCTGTATGACCCGGCGTATTTCTTCATCTCGCCCGATCACAGGATCGAGTTTTCCGCGCCTCGCGAGCTCGGTAAGGTCTTTTCCATAACGCGTAAGCGCTTGATATTTATCTTCCGGATTTTGATCGGTAACGCGCTGGCTTCCTCGTATTTCAACCAAAACCGTAAAAATCATGTCTCTGGTAACATTATGCTGTGTAAGAATATCTTGAGCAGGGCCATCTCCCTCCGCAGCTGCAATCAAAAGATGTTCGGTGCTGATATACTCGTCCTTCAGGCGTTCAGCCTCCTGCTCCGCCAGGGTAAAAAGTTTGCTCAGTCGTGGAGAAAGATAGGTCTGGACAAGACCTTCTACCCTGGGAAGTCGATCTAACGCTTTTTCGATATCAGATACGATGCTGCCTGCATCTGCGCCGAGTTTTTTTAATAATGGCTGGACGACTCCATCCGTCTGGTTGATAAGCGTAAGCAAAATATGTTCAGGCTCCACCTGTTGATGATGCCGTTTGCCTGCTTCTTCCTGCGCTGCTTGAACAGCTTCCTGCGCCTTAATGGTAAGTTTTTCAAAACGTGCCATATATTCCTCCGCGTATTGCCTGTGTTTCCTTAATTTCTTTCATTATGTACCCTGGTGCTGACTCTTATTCTTTTCGTGAGACTTTAATCTTTTTAATCGGGACGAGAGCATTTAATTCTTCACGCCTGCGGATATCCCTGGCAAGCTGCTCTTTCAATTCTTCTATGGTTTGCTGCATTTCGTGCTGCATCTGTTCCATCTTTTCCCGCATCGAGAGAATAACCTCGACTCCGGCAAGATTAATCCCGAGGTCCCGTGTTAATCGAAGAATCATTTCGAGCTTTTCGACATCCTCTTCAGAATACAGTCGGGTGTTGCCTTCTGTTCGTTTGGGTTTTATAAATCCTTGACGTTCATAGAGCCTCAATGTCTGAGGATGAATGCCAAGCATTTCTGAAACAACGCTGATCATAAATAAACGATGTTCACGAATAACCATGGTTTACTCCACTCGTACTATCTGCTCGCGGGTTTTGTTGTACTATTACCCTCTTCTGAATCCTCGAAACGTAATATCCTTGCGCGGATTGGAAGGATGCAGCCGGTCTAATTCTCGTAAAAGTTCTGCTTCTCTTTGTGATAATTCTGTGGGAGTTACCACTCGGACCGTTACATACTGGTCTCCTTTTCCGCTTCCACCAAGATGAGGAACCCCTTTCCCTTTCAGTTTAAGCTGCTGGCCTGTTTGAGTTCCTGGCGGAACGGTAAGAGAAACCATGCCATCAATGGTAGGGATTTCAATCTTTGCACCTAATGCAGCTTCAGTCACAGTAACTCGTGCTTCAGAATAAAGATTATCGCCTTTTCGCTCGAAATAGGAATGAGGCCGCACCTTCGTAACAATAAAAATATCTCCTGGCAATCCTCCGTGCGTTCCTGGTTCACCCATTCCCGCAACTCTAATCCGGGAACCGTTATCAACTCCTGGTGGAATTTTTACGTTAATTTTATCGGATTTCGATATAATGCCTTTTCCATTGCATGTCCTGCATGGATTTGGATTCATGGTTCCTGTTCCATGACAGGTGGGACAGGTTTGTGAAAAGTGCATAAAACCTCTTCCTTGCGCAACGGTTCCTTTGCCTTTACAAGTCGGACAGCTTACCGAAGATGAACCGGCCTGCGAACCCGTTCCTCCGCAGATTGTACAGGGAACATCTCGCCGGACATCAACCTGCATGGTTCTTCCAAAGAGAGCGTCTTCGAAATCAACTTCAACAGCGTAGGTAATGTCTTCACCTCGTTGAGGACCTCGAGTTCTGGTCGGCCGTTCACCGAAAATGCTTCCGAATATATCCTCAAATCCTCCCCCGGAAAACGATCCTCCTCCTTGTGTAAATCCCTCAAAACCTTGGCCCTGGTTAAAACCGGCATTCGGATTAAAACCCTGCTCAAATGCCATATGACCGAACTGGTCATACTGTCGTTTTTTCTTTGAGTCAGATAAAACTTCGTATGCTTCATTTAATTCCTTGAATTTTTGTTCTGCGGTTTTATCGCCAGGATTGATATCAGGATGGTATTTTCTTGCAAGCTTTCGAAATGCTTTTTTTATATCACTTTCCGTGGCATCTTTTTTAACGCCTAAAATATCGTAAAAATCTCTTTTAGCAGCCATTGACATCTCCTAATCTTATATGATTTATATATATAATATGAGCATGATATTGTCAAGTCAAAGGTAAAAAAAATTTGCGCGCTAATTTATTGATTTAATTGCTTTATAATAGCATCACAGATATTTTCCTGAGATAAATTTGAACTTAATACGGTGATATCGGCATATTTTTTATAAAGACAAAGCCGTTCAGCATATAAATCATCCAGGCTTTGCTCCGGCCGCTTTACCAGCCCTCGCGAGTGAATATCCTGAAGTCTCTTTTTGAGAATAGCGATATCGACATCGAGAAAAACAACAATCCCTTCCTGTTTCAGATATTCCATTGCAGCATTACTATACACAGCGCTTCCGCCGGTTGCAATGATATGATTTTTGCAATGCAGGTCAAGCAGGACACGTTCTTCAATCGCGCGTAAAGCCAGATATCCATCCTTATCAATGATATCCTGCAGAGATCGCCCCTCGGTAACCTGGATAAGGACATCAGTATCGAGAAAATCACGAGAAAGAAATTTAGCCAGAATGATTCCTATCGTGCTTTTTCCCGCTCCCGGCATTCCGATGAGTATAATGTTATTTTTCTTTGTGGACATGCCCGTAATTAAGGGAAGTGGAGATTGCCGTATTTTCTTCTATTCAATAATATTCAACTTGATAGAAAGTTCCTTCAACTGGGCTGGCGAAACAAACGAGGGCGCATCGGTCATAAGACACGTCGCTTTCTGAGTTTTCGGGAACGCAATAACATCGCGAATTGAGGTTGCTCCTGATAACATTGCTGTTATTCTGTCCAGGCCGAAGGCAAGACCTCCATGCGGCGGGGCGCCGTACTGAAGCGCTTCAAGAAGAAAACCAAATTTTTTCCCGGCATCTTCTGGTGTAATATTCAAGAGGCTGAACATTTGCGACTGGATTTCCGACCGGTGGATCCGGATGCTGCCTCCACCGATTTCTGAACCGTTTAAAACGATGTCATATGCCTTTGCTTTGACCTTAAGCGGGTCAGTTTTTAACAGCTCGACATCCTCATCTCGCGGAGACGTAAACGGATGATGCATGGCCTCATAGCGTTTTTCTTCTGCATTCCACTCAAGCAAGGGAAAATCAACTACGCACAGAAAGTTCAGCTTCTGTTCGTCAATAAGATTCAATCTTCTTCCGATGAGCAGACGAAGATAGCCAAGCGTGTCGGATGCAACCTTATAGCTATCGGCAATAAACAACACAAGGTCTCCGGATTTTGCCTGGAGTCGTTCTGCGACGGCTTGAAGCTGGCCATCCTGAAAGAACTTTGCAATGGGAGACTCGAATCCCGAAGCAGTTATTTTAATCCATGCAAGACCCTTTGCGCCGAAGATCTTTGCCTCAGCGGTTAGATCATCCAGTTCCTTACGGGAAAGAGCAGCCATTCCCGGCGCTGCAAACCCCTTGATAACTCCCCCTGTTTCCGCTGCCTGAAGGAATACATTAAATTGGG
>Ga0265297_10002534_pt1 | contig 36682 bp, 41 predicted proteins | sample Munlanlwell13791_FD_192502 | JGI IMG/M metagenome (GOLD analysis project Ga0265297, IMG submission 192502) | Leachate microbial communities from a municipal landfill in Southern Ontario, Canada - Leachate well 137-91 | ecosystem: Engineered > Solid waste > Landfill > Unclassified | place... | reverse complement strand
CTTTTTCAAAAAATCCTCAAATTCCCTGCGCGCCACGTTGGTGGGCGTCTGATCATAATCCGGGTTTACGGATAAAAGCTTTGAACATTCCGCCAGCTGGTACCTCGCCTTGTCAAGGACAGGGCTGTTGGGATACCTGTCTATAAGGTCCTTAAACATCATTATGGCGCTGGAATAATCGGCTATGTCCTTATAACACATGCCCGCCTTGAATTTCGCGAGGTCCGCGTATTTGCCGTAAGGCGCGTTGTCGGCGACCGCCTTCAATATCTCTATCGCCTTGTCCTTTGCCGGTATCTTCCAAGCCCCTATTACCGTTATCTTCTGTCCTGACGCGAACATCTCGCCTATCCTGTATTCCCTTTCTATCACATCGTCCACAAATTCAGTATACGGGTATGTGTCTATGACCTTTTGATACGCCTTAAAGGCATTGTAAAGATCGCCCAAATCCTCGAGTATACGGCCCACGTAATACTGGGCGGTCGGCGCCTCTTTTGAAAGAGGATAATATTTCAGGAGCTTCTTGAATTCCCTCAGCGCCGGCTGAAGGGTTTTCGCGTTATATAAAGACTGGGCATACTCCAACTGCTCCTCAGGAGTGTCCTTGGCCGCGTACTTGGGATTTTCCCACTTACCGCTCTCAGGCGTCCACACCCAATACGCGAAAGCGGGCCGGATCATCATAACCAGTGAAAATATTAGAATTACGGATATTTTACGCATTTTCTGAGATTTTATCACCTTTAAACCGCCCTGTCAAACTATATATCCTTAGCAAGGGAGGGATTGTAATAACCCATTCGGAGGCGCGGAAAATCACGTTTTAAGCGATTCATTATGTCCCGCACCCCCAGCATATTCGGGCTGACCACATCTAATTTCATGATTTTAAAATAATGCCTTGGGTCAAAATTCAAATTACGCCATTGGATCATGTCGATGTGGCGCGATTCCACGAACTTCCTGAAAGCGGCGAACTCATCTCTCGAATCGGTAAAGCCGGGCATGGTCAGATAGTTCACTGAAACAAAGCCGTTTTTTCTTTTCGCCGTATTTATAGATTTCATGACATCTTTAAATGAATATCCTTTTGGCTTATAATAACGGTTGTAATATTCCCCGCGCGCGCTATTCATGCTTACCCTCACACTGTCCAGGCCGGCGTCAAACAATCTGCCTATCGCCTCCGGCAAGCTCGCGTTCGTATTGATATTTATCGTGCCTTTATCCGTGGCCCGCCTGATAAGCCGGATTGATTTTTCAATAACGGCTGACTGCAATAACGGCTCGCCTTCACAGCCCTGGCCAAAACTTAATACGGGATCTCTGACCTCGCCCGCGTGAAACAGCGCAGTTTCCGCTATCTCCTCCGGGGTGGGCACGAATTTTATGCGAGGCTGTGTCTGAATGGAGATGCACCCGGCGCAAGAGGCGTTGCAGCGAGGGGACACCGGCAAAGGACACTCTTCTCTTGATAAAAAGAAATTCTGCGCGCCCGGACATCCATGGGCCAGGGCGCAATCGCCCAGATGCCTGATAAGCCGGTTGCCGGAAAACATCCTTTTAATCTTCTTTACGTTTTTAATGACCAGATTGACATCTATCGACTGAGGGTCATGCCTGTCGCTTTTATCGACCCTGACGGCCGTAACGTAAAATCCGCCTCTGTGGAACGCGCAGGCGGAATAGCAAAAAAGCGGCAGCATGGACGGTTTCTTTATTTCCTGGTAAGCGCTATTATAAGTGGCCGTGTAGGCCGGGGAGATAAAAGCGGCCACGGCAAAATAATTTTTCACCGCCTTAAATTCCCCCGTCGCGGGATCGTGGCCGACAGGCGCCCTTTGAGGCAGCATAAAAAGCCTGCTCCCCGCCGGTAATTTAATGAACTCTCGCTCCGGTAAACTGAAAAAACGGCCCGCCTTCATGCCGGCGGGCCCTAAATCCCGGATGTCAAAAATCCTGCCTTTGTTGTCTGAGGCCAGCAGATTCATAAATTAAAATGCCCGAATTTTACGCCCGCGAAGAACTCGGCGAGGGAAAATATTAACAACGCGACGGCGTTATTGAAACCCGCCAGTAATCCCCCGACAAAAGGCACCCAGCCCGCGGCGCAGAAACACAGGCCGCCTACCATCAAGATAAAGACAAGCGGCACTATGAACATATTTGAGACCACGGATATCGGGACAAACATCTTGAAATAATACCATATGAGCGGAAAGGTGCCTATCGAGGCGGACATGGAAACCGCCAGCGGAGACCAGATATATCTTTTGACCTGTAAATTCATATCCACCTTTACTAACCGCGTTAATTTAGGCGTGAAATATACCATTGAAAGCACCGCTAAAAAAGAAAGCTGAAAACCCACATCAAATAAATCCTTGGGATCTTTCGCCAATATGAAAAACGCCGCTATCGCCAGGGTGTTATAAGGATCCACGGCCCTGCCCAGGAGCATGCCAAGCATGAAAACAACGCACATCACGGTCGCCCTCACAACCGAAGGGCTGGAACCGGTCAATAACATCAAAAATATCAGGAGCAGCATCGTAACTACATATGAAACTTCTCTTCTTACCCTCAGGGCCTTGAATAAAAATATAAAAAAAGCCGCTATGAGCCCGACGTTAAGTCCGCTTATGGCGAGTATGTGCATCGTGCCTGAATTCCTGAAGGATTCGTTCAGCTTTCTTGGGAGCTCGGACCTATCTCCCAAAAGTATCGCCCTCATGAACGCGCCGGTCTCAAGGGGCATCTTTTCTAAAAATTGCCTCTTTAATTTCTCGCGGGCGGAATAAGCTAATTTGAGAACAGGATTCGCCCTGTAATTACGCGCTAACAGTATCACGTCTTTCTCTTTCGCGTTTATTACAGCGAAGATACCCCGATTTTCCAAATACCTCCTGTAGTCAAAATTGGTTTTTTTATTATACGCGGGCCTTTTTATCATACCCCTTACAAGCAATCTATCCCCGTATTGATAATCCTTTTCCGTCTGTATCCTGATTAGCGCCCTGCCTGTTACTTTTAAATTATCCATAATTTCCAGCTCAAAGACATATCTGGAATTAACCTTGCCGAAATAAACATCTCTCGCCTCGACCGGGCCTTTTATGATCCCGGTTATCCCGGCCTTAAGCTTGTCTTTTCCTAAAAATCGGCTTACATGATCCGGCGGGAATATGTTGGAGTTCAGATACAAAAACAAACCTAAACAGGATGCGGACAATAACAAAAACACACCCGCTGTTTTATTGAATCTGACAAAAGTTATCGTGACTATTATGAAAGATGTGAGCGCCAAAAATACATAAATCAAACCCGCGGGGTCCGAAAGGAATTGACCCAGGATTATACCGGCTATGAAAAATATGGTTACGGCGACGAAAGGCCTTTTATTCACCAGAGGACGGCGGGTTGGCGGCTGATTCCGATTTTGTCTCGCCCATCATCATTGATAATTCCTCTTCTGTCAGGATGCTTATAAAATTAGCCGTATTTTCCTCATCCTGATTTGTAAAAAGGATATTTAACATATCCCCTATCTTTATATCATTAAAATCCATTATAGCGGCCTGCTTTATTATGGGCGTGTTTTTCAAATTTTTCACTTTTATATTTATCGCCTCTCCGAATAAATCATCTTTTACCTCTATCCACGGCACGCCCTTTTTATCTGACCCCAGATTCAAAACCCTGCCTATGGCGCTCCCTATCATGGGGACATTGGGCACGTCGGTCAGAAGGGGTACGTTGGGCGCCGCGATCTGCGCCGGGGCGCTTGGTATATTGGGCGTGATAGGAGGCTGTGAAAACACCTGTCTCCCAACCTGCGGACGCGCGTTAATATGCTGAGGAAACACGGGAGGGGCTGAGACATGGGGGGAAGGCGTCGGCGAAACAGCCGGTGGCGCGGCAGGTATGACCGGCGGCAAGATCGGCCTGGCCTGCTGATAAGCCCTTTGGATATCTTCCGGAGACGCGGATTGCTTTACGTTCCTTTCGTTTTCCGCGGCATAAGAAAAACCGGGGTAAAGACATGAGAAAATAAAAAAATAAACAATAAGATTTTTCATGCTCCGCCTATTTTTTTGTTTCAGGGTTTTCTTTTATAAGCCCCTCTCTCTTACCCAATTCCACCATGTCCTTCACCGCCGCTCTCAACAGAACCGCGCCGCTCTTGACCAGGACGACGGAACGGGGCCTGTCGCCGTTCAACAGCAAATAAAATCCCATCCTGAGTTTTTTAAAGGACAATAAAATCATTTTATGCTGCTTCAGCATGACCTTAGGCGGGTTCATCGCGCTTAAGCTCTCCACGCAATCCCGCATCTGTTTTACGCCGTCGCCCAGGGGCAATAACCTCTGGCTTATGTTCCTGGAAGCGACCTGCGCCTTTGTCAATACGGGATTGATGTCCGCCAGATACCGCTTCATGGCTTCCCTCTCATCCAGCGCGCATGAGACTCCTGCGCCGGAAAAAAACAAAAAAGAAATTAATGCCGTTATTATGACATTTCTCATCTCTTATCTATATCCTCAAAACCCGTAACGTAATTACCCGTGAAATGGATGCATTTCTTTCTTGAAAAATGCCTGAAATCAAGCGGCGTACGGGGAAACCAGGCGTTGTATATCCACGCCTCTTTTTTCAATCCCATGTCGTCAAACCCCGTCTCCTTTATCTCGCTCGGGTCCCCCCATTTTTCGCGGACCTCATCTTTGCTCGCGCCGGCGGTTACCATAGTCTTGGTGCTTAAAGGGTGCGTGACGGCGTAATGCGCGGTAGGCGTCTTTATGTCCGCGCATCCGCTGGCGACGAATACGACCAACAACATCACATTGTTCAATAAGCCCCGGCCCATGGTCCACCCTCTATATTTCATTTTACAATATATTCGACTAATTTTATATTAAAATCTTCCATGTCCGTGAAATCCTTCTCATAAACCAGCCCCAGGACATCCTTGAATGACCTGTCTCTCAATATGAGCTCGCAGAATTTTCTGAACTTCTTCCTGCCGTATTTGGTTATCAAAAATTCCACCAGTTTCTCGGACTGGGCGTAAAACAATTCCCGCATCTCCCGGCCCTCAGGATAACTGGCTATTCGCAGCAGGTCCCCCAGCAGTATATGACTGCCCGCTTTTATCTTTTTTATCAACAGCTCGTTCGAAACGCTCGTGACGTTGGCCTCGTAATTCGCCAGGCCCTCGTTAAGCCACAGGGGGATAGTCGTGTTTTTCCCGGCCACGTCCCTGAGTATCAGGTGGGTCAATTCGTGCGGAAAAGTAACGGCCAGATAACCTTCCGGCATCGCGCACAAAAACATCTCCTTGTTTTTATAATCCGGCACGAACCCCCCGACCAGATCGGGATTCAGGCCTATCTCTTTTAAAAACACCTTCCATTTGTCGACGCTCTCAACGATAAAGACCTGGCACTTCTTCCCCCACTTAAGATCGTTTTCGTACCCGAGGTCATACGCGATCTTCTCAAAATAATATTCCGCCTTGTCGCTAACCGCTTTCGCCTGGGACGCGTCCCGGTAAAATACGGAAAAATTCTTGCTTTCTTTCAGAAGCCAATTCCCTTTGCTCAATAATTTTTTTGCGAAGTCAGAACGGGCCGACCTGTCATCCTTGTATGAAAATTTTTTCCCTTCGGCTTCCTGGCCGCCATCTCTTACCAGATTGGCTATCTGGAGCCGCTCTTTTTCTTCAGGCGTGATCCATCTGCCCTCATATTTAACGAGGCCTCTCGCGGCCTGATCCTCCTCAAACGTGTTTTTTGTTATGTCATCCACCTCCGCCTTCGCCTTTTCTGTTTTCCACGACTCCTGGAGTTTCGTGTTTTTTTCTCCAGCATCCCTCTCCACCCTCTCCACATCGTCTTTGGAAAAAGTGACCTTGGCGCCCACGTTTATCTGTATCTCTATGGATGTCTCTGTTTCCTTGGTGACAACGCCCTCTACCTTATTTCCGTTTTTAAGGATGACCGCATCGGCGAAAAGAGGCGAGGCGCGGAATGTTAAAACAAAAAACGCGATGAGGACTAATCTCTTAGGCATGCCTAGACCACCAGATTCACCAGTTTTCCTGGGACCAGTATGAATTTCCTGAGCGGTTTATTCTCCACCCATTTCTTGACGGCAGGATCGCGCAGGACCATGTCTTTTATCTCATCCTCGCTTGAGCCGGCCGGGACATCTATCTTCGATCTTAGCTTTCCGTTGACCTGGACAGGTATCTCGAGGGTATCCTGGACCAGGGCGCTCTTGTCATATCCGGGCCAGCCCGCCTTAAAGACGCTTTCTTTATGGCCCAGGCCTTCCCACATCTCTTCGGCGACATGAGGGACAAACGGCGCCAGTAAAATCACCACGGTCTCTATGGCCTCGTCAAATATCCGCGGCCTTGTCACATTGCCTGTCCCGGACGAAGTCTGAAGATCGCCTTGTAACCCCATGTAATCATAAATCTCGTTCACCAGCTCCATTATGGCGCTGAGCGCCGTGTTGAAATGAAACGCGCCCTCCATGTCTTCCGTGACTTTTTTAATGGTCGCGTGTGTTTTTCTCTTAAGAGACGTTTCCGCGCCGGTCTCCGCCCTGTGCCCCCGCGTCCCCGCGGCCTTATGTCCCTCTACGATCCTCCACACCCTATTCAAAAATCTCCAGGCCCCTTCCACCCCGCGATCGCTCCATTCAGCGTCTTTCTCAGGCGGGCCTATGAATAACGTATAAAACCTCACGGTATCAGCCCCGTATTTTTCTATCAAATCGTCCGAACTCACGACATTGCCTTTTGACTTGGACATCTTCACCCCGTTCTTGGTAATCATGCCCTGGGTAAAAAGCCTGGCGAAAGGTTCTTTGAAACCCACGTGCCCCGCGTCATGCAAGACCTTTACAATGAACCTCGCGTATAATAAATGCAGGATGGCGTGTTCCACCCCGCCTATATACTGATCGACAGGAAGCCACTTATCCGCCAATCTTTTATCAAAAGGCCTTTTATCGTCTTTTGGCGAAAGATATCTTAAAAAATACCAGCTTGAATCGACAAAGGTATCCATGGTGTCTATTTCGCGCCGCGCGCGGCCGCGGCATTTGGGACATTCGGCTTTCACGAATTCGGACGCGTCTTTCAGCGGAGACTCGCCGCGCGGCTTAAACCTAACGTCTTTCGGCAATAAAACCGGCAGGTCTTTTTCGTCCACGGGCTGGATCCCGCACTTATCGCAATAGACCATCGGTATGGGCGCGCCCCAGTATCTCTGACGGGAAATAAGCCAATCCCTTAATTTATAATGCGTCTCCCGCCTGCCAATCCCGTTTTTCTCCATGTAATCGGCGATCTTTTCTATGGCCTCTCCGCTGGGGAGACCGTTGAACCGGTCTGAATTCGCCATCACGCCTTCCTCGACATAGGCCTCATTCATCCCGGACGCGTCAAGGCGTTCCTTGGGATTATCGATAACGACCTCCACGCCAAGGCCGTATTTTTTCGCGAACTCAAAATCCCTCTGGTCGTGGGCCGGGACCGCCATGACCGCGCCCGTGCCGTATTCCGTCACCACGTAATTAGCGAGCCACAGGGGCGCCTCTTTATTGTTCATCGGGTTTATCACAAACCTGCCCGTAAAAATACCCTTTTTCTCTATATCCGCGCCGACCCTGTCCATGGCGTTCTCTTTTCTTGTCTCGTTAATAAATCTTTCTATCTCCGCCTTGTTTTTGGCGTCTTTGATTAACTCGCCGAGGCCGGGGTGCTCCGTGCTGAGCACCATGTACGTGACGCCGTATATGGTATCGACCCTTGTCGTAAAACAAGTAAGGACCAGGCCCGAATCCTTTACCTTAAAATCTATCTCGACGCCCTCGCTCCTGCCAATCCAGTTCCTCTGCATTGTCTTCACGCGGTCAGGCCAGTCTTCCAACAGCCCTATATCGTCCAAAAGCCTCTGGCTGTATTCCGTGATCCTGAAAAACCATTGCTCAAGCTCCCGCATAATAACCTGAGAGGAGCATCTTTCGCAGGCCCCGTCTATGACCTGCTCATTCGCGAGGACCGTCTGGCATGAGGGGCACCAGTTAACGAGCCCCTTTTTCCTGTAAGCGAGGCCCTTTTTGTAAAGCTGCAAAAATACCCACTGGGTCCATTTATAATATTCAGGGAGACACGAAACGACTTCCCTGTCCCAGTCATAACCGACCCCCCAGGAATCAAACTGTCTCCTCATGGTCTTTATATTATTAAGCGTGGATGTCTCTGGATGGATGCCGTTTTTTATGGCGGCGTTTTCCGCCGGGAGGCCGAAGGCGTCAAAGCCCATCGGCGATAAGACATTATAACCGCGCATTATCTTATAGCGCGTCACCGCGTCGCCTATGATGTAATTCCTGCCGTGGCCGACATGGAGCGCGGCGGACGGATAAGGAAACATCATGAGGCAGTAATATTTTTCCTTGGAAGAACCCGGGTCCATCCTGAACAGACCCGCGTCATCCCATCTCTTCCGCCATTTTTTCTCGATTTCCCTGAAAGGATAAAATTCCTGAGACATGATTGATTAGAGAACCGCTGTCGGCCGCTGATTGCGGCCTTTTCCTCGCTATTCGCTCGGCGCTCGCTCGATTCGAATCCCTGACGAGCTTAATAGTTGGTGGAGCAGACGGGATTCGAACCCGTGATCTCCACAATGCCATTGTGGCGCGATACCAACTTCGCTACTGCCCCTAAAATATAACTTATATGGCCTGCCATCCGAAGCCCATCACGCTATTACTCCAACTGACAGGGCACAGAATGGTGCCGGAGGTGGGAATTGAACCCACAAGGCCTTGCGACCATCGGTTTTTGAGACCGACGCGTATGCCAATTCCGCCACTCCGGCGAAATTTTACAAAGTAAAATTTCATCCCGAGCCGCCATGATTCCCAAGTATACGCGACGAGGGACTGATACGCTAAACACTCCCCATCTTCCTGAATTTCTCGTAGCGGGACTTTAAAAGTTCTTCCTCTGGGATCGCCTTTAATTCCTTCAACGCCTTCTTTATTACCTTTTTGACGTTTTGCGCCGCCTTTTCAGGATCCCTGTGGGCGCCCCCCAAAGGCTCAGGGATCTCCTCGTCTATTATTCCCAACTGCAGCAAATCCTTCGCGGTAAGTTTCAATACCTCCGAGGCCTCGGGCGCCTTCAGCCTGTCTTTCCATAATATGGCCGCGCAGCCTTCCGGGGAAATAACGGAATAATAAGCGTTCTCCATCACGTAAACCCTGTCGCCTACCCCTATGCCCAGCGCGCCTCCGCTGCCGCCCTCTCCTATCACCACCACGATAATCGGGACTTTCAGGAGCATCATCTCTCTCAGATTATACGCGATGGAATTCGCCTGGCCGCGCTCTTCCGCGCCTACCCCGGGATACGCGCCGGGCGTATCTATCAATGCCACTATGGGCACGTCGAACTTCTCCGCCAGCTCCATGAGCCGCATCGCCTTCCTGTATCCCTCGGGATGCGCGCTTCCGAAACTCCTCATTAAATTTTCTTTTGTATCCCTGCCTTTTTGATGGCCAAGGACAAGCACCTTATCCCCGTCTATCTTCGCGAAACCGCCCAGGAGCGCCTTGTCGTCGCTGAACATCCTGTCTCCGTGCATCTCCACAAAATCCATGGTTATCATGTTTATATAATCCATGGCATACGGCCTCTTTGGATGCCTGGCGATCTGCACCCTCTGCCAGGGCGTGAGCGATTCGAATACTTCTCTCTTCAGCTTTTCCAGCCGCGCCTCGAGCGTCTTTATCTCTTCAGCGAGATTGATGCTTCCGTCAGAGGCGAGAGACTTGAGCTCGGAAATCTTCCTCTCGAGTTCCGATATCGGCCTTTCGAAAGCCAAACCCACTGTACCAGCCATCAATACCTCAATCTGTTATGGCCACTTCGGTGCCCACGGGGACTATCGTATACAACTCTTCCACTTCCTCATTCAGCATCCTGACACAGCCCTTCGTGGCCTGCGTCCCTATGCTCTTCGGGTCCAGCGTGCCGTGGATACCGTAACCCGGGGCCGAAAGACCAAGCCAGTGAGTGCCCAATATATTATCCGGGCTCTCCGCCGGCACTATCGCGCCCTGGGTATACCAAACGGGATCCGCTATCCTGTTTACTATCTTGAAAGCCCCCACGGGCGTGCAATTATTCTCTCCCGTGGAAACCCTGTAGGCCTTGAAAAACTCGTCATCCGCGAGAAGGGTCAATGAATTCTGCGATTTATCCGCCAGTATTTTATATTTTATTTTTGAGACCTTCAGCTTGGAATACGCCTTTATGGTATCGCTTGACAGGGAATTCGCCTTTTTTATCAGTTCGACCGTGGTGCCGAATTTCTTCGCGATACCCCCCAGCGTATCCCCGGGATTCACCGTGTAAGTAACATCCTTATCGGTCAATATATTTGAGAATAGTATCTGCGTATTGATAGGGCCTATCCTGTCCTGGACTTCCAATATATTATCCACGTTTGGATAATTCCTCAATATGGCCTGATAAGCGTCTCTTGCCTTTACGATCTCTTTTCTGTCCTCACACGCCCTCGCCAATTCAAAATAAAGCTTACCCACCGCCTTCGCGTCCGGCTTTTTCGCCGCGATCTCGTCTATCTTCGCCCTCGCCTCGTCCAACTTGTTGTCCGCTATCAAATTCTGTATCGTCTTTGTCCCAGGCGCCGGCAAACCGCCCTTGCCCAATGCCCGCGCGCCCAATACGAACAATGCCAGCATGACCGCGGCCGCGGCTATTATCCCAATGGTCCTTGATATCTTATTCACCCAGACCTCCCAAATTTTGCGAAGCAAAATTTGATTCCGAAGCCGCCTTATTTTTGGAACTGATGCGGCGAGGAACCCTCTTTTTATCTATAACAAAATATAGCCACCGCGATACCCAGCGCGGCCCCGATAAAGACCTGTATCGGGGTATGACCCAGCAATTCTATCAGGCGCTCCTGCTTGACCCCTTTATTAAGATATATATCCTCTATTATCTTATTCAATATCTCCGCCTGCTGGCCGCTCTGCCTGCGCACGCCCTGCGCGTCAAACATTATTATAAACGCCAGGAAAAACGCCATCGCGAAAAATGGCGATGAAAATCCAAAGGTAAAACCTGTTGAGGCGGCCAGGGCCGATACGGTGGCGGCGTGCGAACTGGGCATGCCGCCCGTTCCCACGAACCACCTGAAATTGAACCTCTTTTCGCGTATCACCCCTATGGCGACCTTCATGGTCTGGGCTATCAACCAGGCCATGAAAACAGTCCAAAACATCTGACTCCTGAAAAAACTCACACCCCACCCCTAGTGTTTGATTTATCATTATATAGAACAGGACTGCCTTCTGGCAAGCAAAAAGAAATACTATGAGAAAGGGTTTAGAACCTGGCCGTGCCGCCTATGGTAAACGCGGTTTCATTGACAAGCCTCAGCTCGACGGTCCACAGATACCAGCTTGTGAGAGACGGCATCATGTCAAATCCCAGGACAAGCCCGTATGGGTTCCTGTCGCTGGTATTATACGTGCTGTAAATGTGGCCCCCCGTGTCAGACTGGATAAACTGGGCGTCCACGTCTATTATGGAATATGTCGCGCCGGCGTAAGGGATCATATACACATCGTTTTGCCCCAAAGGAAGTATTAATTTCTTGCTGGCAAGCAATGCCCATTGCCATTCCTGTATCTCGAATTTCTTGTTGTCCGCGGCCGCGATATCTCCGGAGCCATTCAGCTCCGCCGCCTCTACGGACAAGTCGGTATTCCTGTATTGCAGGTCCAGCGTCAGCTTCACGCCCTGGTCAGCGAATTCCCAGAGTTTTGTCTTGATGCCCGCGCCCCATACGATACCCGGCTCCGTATCTATGGTTACGTCATTGTCATGCTGTTTCCACTTTATCTTATACTGAGAACTCCCGATTTTAAAATACGGCTCTATGACATTATAATAACTGGTGGACAATTTAAAAATGGCGCCGCGGCCTTCCATCTCGGCATTCGAGGTATCAGGATCCACGGATTTTAATTTCCTGTCCAGGACCACTTCCACCTCCGCGCTGCCTTTCCAGTTAAGATTATACTCGTACATGTCCAGGGCGTTCCTGACCGCCTGGTTTTTGAGGAACAGCGACGCCTCCGGCGTCTCCATGTCACTTGGCCCGCCCACCGTAACGGCAAAACAAGGAACCGCCAGACAAAATATAAACAGAAAAACAATAACGTTTCTCATTTTACATGCCTCCTAAAACTTCATCGCCCCGCCCAGGCTGAGCGCGGTCTCGTTGCCAAGCCTTACCTCTATATTGTAAACATACGAGCTCTTCAGACTCGGCAATATATCAAGACCCCCGACAAAACCAAACACAGAATCGTTATTCGCCTTGAAAAGGGTATAATCCGCCGCCGGGTTTGTCTGGTCTATGATCTTCACGTCCACGTTCGAATCAGAAAAAGTAACGCCGGTGTAAGGCGCGAGATAAACGCTGTTGCCCCACCTGAGGGGGATCTCGAGTTTTTTGCTCACCAACAAAGACGCCTGCCATTCCTCTATCTCAAAAGTGGAGCCCTGGGTATTTCTGCCTACGCCATCTATACTGCAATGATTTACGTCAGGTTCCGTATAGCGATATTGCGCGTCGCCTGTTAAACGCAGGCCCAGATCCTCGAATTCCCATAAGACAGCCTTCACGCCGCCGCCCCACGCGAGGCCGGGGTCTGTCTCGACAAGCAAATCCTGCGGGCCCTGCCTCCAGGTTACCTCCAGATTAGAACTGCCCACCTTGATATACGGCTCCACCCTGTTGAATAAAGTCGTGGCCAGTTTTAACATGTAATATTCGCCTTTCATCTCCGCGCTGGAGACCTCGCTGGTCGTGTTCAGGTCCTTATCAAACAGAAGCTCTATGTCCATGGCCGCTTTTACCTTGACTGTCTCCTCATACTCGTCCAAAGATTGATCCACGGCCTGCTGTCTCAACATGGCTGAACGAGGCGGTAAATCCAGGTCAGCCGGGTTTCCTACAGTAGCGGCGTGAACGGCACTGATCAATAAAAACGTAAGGACAAAAATTCCTGTGAATAAAATACATAGCTTATTCATTAAAAATACCCTTTCTTTATAATATATTATAATACTTTATAATGAAGTATACATTACGACTCGCTGTCTGTCAAGGGTGACAAAAATTTTTGAAAGAAAACATCACCCCCCTGTGTCTAATATAATAGGAGGTGATATGTCATGTTATCCAAGATACTCTCAGCCGCCACTATTGGCATAGAGTCAAAACCCATTGAAATTGAAGTAGATATAACAAATGGCTTGCCCAATATAGTAATAGTCGGTCTGCCTGACACCGCTATCAGGGAATCCCGGGACAGGGTGAAATCAGCTATAAAAAATAGTCAGTTTGAATACCCTTCCCAGAAAATCACCATAAACCTCGCGCCATGCGACATAAAAAAGGAAGGACCCTGCTTTGACCTGCCGATAGCCATAGGCATATTGGCCGCTTCAGGCCAGGTTAACTTTGAGAAACTTAAGGAATTCGTATTCCTGGGAGAACTTGCCCTGAACGGAAGGATAAGGCCCATAAAAGGAGCCCTGCCCATAGCCATGTCTTTAAAGGATTCTGATAAAAAGCTTATATTACCGGAAGAAAACGCCCGTGAGGCAGGCATCGTGGATGGGCTCAATGTCTACCCCGCCAATAACCTGACCAGCGTATGTGATTTCCTGGACAATAAAGGTTCTATCGCGCCGGTCTCGTTTAAAAAAGAGGCCCTTCTGGAAAAACAGGAAACCTGTGATCTGGATTTCTCCGATGTAAAAGGACAACTTCTCTCCAAGAGGGCCATGGAGATAGCCGCGGCGGGAAGCCACAACCTCATAATGATAGGGCCTCCCGGGAGCGGAAAGACCATGCTCGCGAAAAGACTGCCCGGCATCATGCCTGACATGACGCTTAAAGAGGCCCTTGAGACTACCAAGATTCACAGCGTATTGGGCCTCATACCGGCGAGAGGCTCTATACTAAAAACCAGGCCTTTCAGGACCCCGCATCACACCGCCTCTGACGTGTCACTTGTTGGAGGAGGCGCCATGCCAAAACCAGGAGAAGTCAGCCTGGCCCATAACGGCGTATTGTTCATGGATGAACTGCCTGAATTCCACAGAAACGTACTGGAAGCTTTAAGACAGCCTTTGGAAGACGGGTATGTGACCATATCCAGGATCAACAGCGTTGTAAGATTCCCCTCCCAATTCATGCTGGTCTGCGCCATGAACCCCTGTCCGTGTCACTTGAATTAACACACAAACCTGAATCTTGAGATGAGATAATTAGTTTAGGTGGGATTTTGATAGCATAATCAAAATGGTGCTTGTCAACCTTGATTTCAGCAAGTAAATTGCGGATTAGTTCCTTTCTATCTATAATATCTAATTCATCATAAATTTCTTTCATGTCTTTACATAACTCTAAGGTAGTGTCTAAATCATAAAAATCAATATCTACACTATTGAGTTTGTTTCTTAACTTCTCCATATCTTTACTTATAGAAGCTTCCTCTTCATCAATTAACTTCTTCCTATCTAAGAATTCAGCTTTATTTATACTACTTTCCTCAAATAATTCGAATATTCTTTCTTTTTTGGTCTGAACCTTTATTAGTTGACCCTGTAATACCTTAAGGCGTTCTTCTATAGATACCTCATCTTTATCATTTAATACATTTTCTTCTTTTAGCACTTCTCTTATACGATTATGATTAATTGAAAGATTTTTAAGGTCATTTGTTATAGATGTTTCAAGAGTAGCCATTCTTATAGAATTCCCATTACATTTAGCGTTACCCTTTTGTGTATGACCACAACATCTGTAATATGTATAATCTGCCCTACTTCGTTCTCCATACATTTTAGTTCCACACTCAGCACAATATACCAACCCTGTTAATAGGTATTTTGAATTTCTTTTAGGTGCTATTTTGGATTGCTGTTTAATAATGGCCTGAACCTTATCAAACAATTCTTTTGTTATTATAGGAGGATGAACGCCTTTACTTTTGATGTATTTTTCTTTAGGATTACGCTTTAACTCTCCTTTATAAGTATGACTTCTTTTATTATAAACTATTTCTCCATAATAAAAAGAACTGGTTAAAATTCTTCTAATAGAAGTGGGCGACCATAATTCCCCTTTTCTTGTTCTGACCCCATCTTCGTTTAGCTTATGAACAATATATAATATAGACCTGTATTCAAGGTAAAGATTATAGATTTTCTCTATTATTTTCTTTTCCTGAAGATTAATCTTTAATGTTTTACCTTCAGACTTATAACCATAAGGAGCTATCCCTCCGTTCCATTTGCCCTGTTCTGCCCTTGATTTCATAACATCCGTTACTCTTTCTGCTGTAGTTTCTCTTTCAAAGGCGGTAAATGCCGACCTAATAATAGAAAATACCCTGCCTGTGGCAGTAGTAGTATCTATGTCTCCATCCAGACATACAAACTTAATATTCTCTTTCTCAAAATCATCGGTTGTATTGAGAAAATCTCTTGTATTCCTAAATAATCTATCTAATTTAGTGCATAGGATAACATCTATTTTACCCTGCTCTATATCACCCATCATCCTGTTAAATTCAGGTCTATTGGTATTCTTGGCTGATACGCCAGCATCTTTATAAGTTTCTACTACAGACCAGCCTTCTTTAGAATCAACATAAGCATTGAGTCTTTTAAGCTGAGTATCTAAAGATTCGCCTTTTTCTTTCTGCATTTCAGTTGAAACTCGGATATATAAGCCACATTTCATCATTTTTTCTTAGTCTCCAGGAGTTTCTTTATATGATAAGTTTGTATTTTGTTAGGCTTTTGATGTCCGTTGAGCCACCTATTAACTGTGACAAAACTAATACCTAACATTTCTGCCAGGTTTTCTTGACTTATTCTATTTTCTAATCTATATTCTTCTAATTTATTGACTATGTTCATATATCGTATTATATCATATTATAATTATATATCAATTTATTTTTGCCCCTTAAAAAAGTAACTTGCTTTTTTAAAACCAGCGATATCTGCAAACCTCTGCTTCTTTTTTAAGTTTGCTTTTATAATTAACCTTATTAGAGTTTTTTCTTTAAAACTGAGTTCTTCCATAGTTTTTACAAAGCTCTCTTTTCCATAAAATACCCTGCTCACCTAACTATTTTTAATCTATTTATTTCTCCTGCACCTTTTATTACACTTATCATTACCTATTAGAAATCGTTGTTTGAGTGGGCTTTTTTTGTGAAAAACAGCCATTATTTTTTCCTATGCCTGCCCTGTTTGGGTTTTTACCAAAACGATAAGGATATAAAGGGCATTCTAACGATTCACAATTTCTAACTTCCGAAGGTTGCTTGCTACAACAATCAAGGCACTTTGCTCTTATAGCCCTTAGTGGGGTTAATCTTCTCTCAATCCTTACCATTTTGCCTCCTAAAAAAGACTCATGGTTTTTTAATTACGCTTACTATACTGCTTTAAAAATTACTAAAGTAATTAAAAAACATGATAATCTTATTATTAAATTAGAATATTATTTATTACTATTATTCATCTATAATATTAATACTATAGATGAATAGGGTTTTATTCGTTACTCTCCTTATATTGAAGATATAGCTCTATTGCTTCTATAATATTGGGTATTTCCGAAGGTCTGAAATTATCAAAATACTTCCATTCACTTGCTTCGTTCTTCTTATGCATTTTTTTGATAGTTATATTAGACATCATAACTTCTATGCCGTCTTTTGTGACTGGATTATCCCAAAGAGTAAGAATTACACCATGTGATGTGAATGTTTTTATGATATTTCCTTTTCCCATTTTATTGTCCTCCTTATTAAATTATTTTTTAAAGCCTTTAAGTTCTGTGCAAAAAAATATGACCAATGCCCCTCTAATAATATTTTTCATAAGCAATCATTTTATTCTCCTCCTTTCTAATAATTAAAAACCACTTTGATTTAAAAAGAAAGATTTTGCTTTTCTTCTTTTCCTTATGTCTAATTTTTAAGTCATTTAAACATTGTTTATCCTTTATTTTTCTCTATTTTCTTTCTCCTTTTGATGCAACAAGTCGTGTTCTTTCCATTCCAGAAATTTCAAATTTCCTAATATATAGTCTCCCTTATTATCAATTCTATGTATTGAGGGATGTTTTAATTTATCTGCGTTTTGTTCATAAAATAGTGCTTTAAATTCCTCTGGGTTAATTTTTACTTTGATACCCTTCTCGTTATAATTAAAATAAAATCTATTTCTGGGGTTATAACATCTGTCTATCATTCGTTTATACATTATTCTCCATTTGCGTTTTCCCCAGCAACTCTTACACAATCTTTTTGATTTAAATTCAATTATAGGTAGCTCTTTATTACACATCTTGCAAATCTTAGTATTCATTTATCCTCCTTTCTCTCTTTTGAATGGTTAAGAATAAAAAACCCAGTAACTAAAGTTCAGACACTGGGTCTCCCCTTTAGACAGTCCAAAAGAATTCTTCTTTGGACATTTATTTTATAGTGGCATCAATTAAGGATATAAATTACCCCACTTATTTATTTAATTTAAAAAGAGCGTTATTTTTATAACTATTTCAATGGCTAATAAAAAATCCCAAAACCTAAATAGATTTTGGGATTAATCTGATTTTAGGTTTTTTAAGTGGTTATCCAATTCAGCTTAAATGCCCACTTGTTTCTTTTAAAAGAGCGTTATTTTTCTAATTTAAGTATACCATACTTTGTTAATTATCTCAAGGGTACCTTGCCAAGTTATAACTAAATTACCAGTATGTTACTTTATTTTTTAATGTAAAAAGCGTTATTTTTATTTTTCTAATTTAAGTATACCATATTAATTTCACCAGAACAAATCTTTATTGCTAAACATTACCAAGTTATAATTAAATTATTTTTTAGAGTGTATTGTAACTTATTGAGATAATTATAGATAGGTAAAAATTTGACTAAAATAGTTATGATTTATACTTCAATTTATTTCTTAAGCTTTTCTCCCTCGATTTTATCTAATCCCGTTTTAATAATATCGATAATTTTTACACCATGCTCTTCAATCAATAGGTTTAGACGCTTCTCTGTTGCTTCATCTAAATTAAAGCTATGCTGATATCGAATTTTTGTCATCTTTCTCTCTCCTCTCTTAAAAATATGCCTTTACCATATTTTCGGTCGGGTCTACATAAATTTGGGCTACCTGCAATGAGTCTCCTAAGACCCGTGCTACATATGTCAACGGAACTCCTTTATCAACTAAACACCGAGCAAAAGAATGTCTGAACAAATGCGGATGTATAGTTCTATCAGTTAGACATTTATTCATCTTCTTAACAAGATAGTTTAGCTTACTAAGCGTCAAATTAAAAGCATTATCTATTTCCAGTTCGGAATTGAAATAATTGATTAACTTCTCTTTTAATTTTGGTGAGTATTTATCTGAAAAATAAATCCACCTTTCCTTAGCTCCCTTCCCCATTATTTTTAAAGAGCAAGGATTAAAATTTAGGTCTATATTCTCTCTCTTTAATGTTAATAATTCTTCACGCCTTAATCCTGTATAATACATGAAGCAAATCAGAGCGTCCGCTTTTACAGGTGTGATTAATCTATTTTCATAAGTGCAGATATATTTGATTATTTTTTTCAAATCTTCTTCGGTTAAGCAATCTGGTTTTCTTTTTGGTGTCCTTACATATTTAATCTTAAGCCATTCGTTTTTGTCATTAGGGGTACATAAAAACTGGTTCCAGCTTCTTCCCGCCTTAATGAATAAATTAACAGTATTCGCCGAATATTTATCGTGATTAAGGAAGTCTGTCAGGATGCCTTGGTTAATATTATCATAGTTTATATTCTGTTCCTTGCAGTATTTTAAAAATAGAGAAATATAATTAGGATAACAAAGAGAAAATTTTCTTGCCACAAGGTAATCTTTGTATTTTTTTAGAATCTCTTTTTCGTTCATTCTATATCACCTTCAGTTCTTCTAAAAATAGTCTTCCTTTTTCTGTAATGCAACGACCTTTTGCTGTTCGAGAAATATAACCTTCGGCAATTAAAAAACTTTCCTGTATTTCTTGATATGTTTGCTTTGTCTGTTGTGTTATTATCGCTAAAACTTCAACCCCTACAGGTTTATTTATTTCTGATAAATGTTTTAATATAATGATGTCCTTTGTTGTCAAAGAATTCTTAACTATTTGATTTGATTTTAAGATTCTATCCATGTCTTTACAAATTACATAGTCATCGAACATTGCAATGGAAGTCCTCGGATTAAAACGAGAGTTTACGCTAATTAAATCATATACTTCATTAGAAACCGAAATCTGATGAGTTTGTAAATTATACTGATGAACTATTTCCTTAATATTTTCAGCTTTATAATGTTCAAGATTAACAATATTTCCGCACCTGTCGAGAAGTGGTGCAAATTTCTTTTGTAAAATCTCAGGATTTGTGGTCGCCCCAATCATGCAAAATGGACGAATTGTCTGGTTACCTATAGGCAGAATAAAGCTTTCTAATATAGGATACATAAATTCAGCTACTGATTTATCTAATCCATGAATTTCGTCAATGAATAAAATCAAAGGCTGTAATGATTTGCTATTTTTAATTAAAAAATCTTGTAGGTTGCCCATCGTAAACGAACCTCCTACATAAGTCATCATTTGCATATTAGTCATTTTACTTATGATGCCAGCAATTGTAGATTTTCCATGACCTCTTGTTCCTGATATAATCGTGTGGACAGGTTTCATAGTTAATATTTTTTGGACATTCAATCTTATCTTTTCCTTTGCATTTTCATTTCCCATGAATTGTTCTAAATTCTCTGGGCGAAAACTATATCTTTTAGGTGCTATTTGTTCAGAATGATAGACTTGCTTTTCTTCTTTTTCCTGATATCTCTCTATTCCCAATTTCTCCTTACCCCAGTCTAACAGAGTAGAAATGCCTAAAACATCATAGAAATCGAAATCCATTTTGCCCTCCTTTAAAATCTATTCTCTCTGCTATAGTAAAGTATAGCATAGGCTACTCATTTTGTCAAGCCTTTGGCAGATAATAAATCTAAACAATCGGACAAGAGGTATAAATAAGAGTACACAAGGGTATATCCGCAGGATTCTGTGCTACTCCTTTATGATTAACTCTACAAGTTTATCGCAAAGCAATAGTTACAATAATTATCATAACTTCTTTAATCATAGCAAGTTATAGTATATGGGAGGGGTTAAAATTAGCAAACTATGCACAGACCAGAACGGAGGCCCTACGGTATCTATTTAGCACCTTATCGGGAAATCTCTTCCTCACAAAAATTCTTTTCTCGGAGTGTTTTCGGAGCATTTTGGGGCGTTTACGGAGCAGTTTTTGCTATGAACGGACATAAACTGAAGAGAACGGTACACAGGAATAAACGGCTTATGAGTATATGATACTACTTTAATATGATATAAGCAAGTCTCCTAAAATACAAAAGCCTTCATAGACATTTCTACTATGAAGGCTTTAATAGATTACTTTAACTACGCACTCTTCTCCTGACTACATTATTACCTTGTCCTTCTTTAAAACTACCTTCGCTTAATATCTACTTGAGTAGTGACTATAGTGCGAAGTATGCGAGCTATGAGAATAGTGAGAAGCATGAGAATAGTGAGAATAATGCCAAGCTAATTTATTGCCTTGGCTTTTCTCAAATAAACTCCTCGCATGTTGAAGGAATAAAGGCGTAGTTTTCTTTGTTTCTTGTAATGAAGGAACTTTGGGGGTAGCAGTTTTTGCTTCTACTCCTTTACTAAATGTCAGGACAGAAGTCAATAAAAATATTACCGACAATGCCCCCTTAAATAATTTCTTCATATTCCCACCTTTTTAAAGATTATATCACGGTGTAACTATAAGTCAAGGAAAAAGTTACATTCTTTTTATGTGCAAACTATGCTTATATTCTGATGACGAAAATAAACCACCACACTTATCTTTAGCCAAACACGATTGACATTCTTCTAAATATATATTTTTCCAAGAAGAAATTGATTTTCTTGAATAGGGCCATAAATCTTTAGGTAACACACACAACTGTTGATTATATATTGAAACATCCATCATAGCCCTATCAAGATAATTTACAGCTCTCTTAAGATAAGGCATATAATCATAAGGGTCAATCCACACCAAATCTATATTTTTTTCTGCCAAGGCCCTTGTTTCCATTCCCATAAAAGCAATATGCACAACGAATGGAAAATTATGATAAATAAACTCTGCGAGACTTGGTAGTCTTCTATAGTTAACATTTGTAATTACTACCCTAATTTCTATTTTCTGTTTTAATAAAGCAAGATTATAAATACCCTGTATCGTCTTATGGAAACCCTTGGTTTGAATAATATAATCATGCATATTATCAATATCAGCATAAAGAGGTATTGCTATTGTTAAATCCTGATTCTGCAACAATACTAACTTCTTTGCATATTCAAAATTACTAAATAATATACCATTCGTTAATATAATAAGAGGGGTATTAGGTAGGTTTTCTTTGCATGCCATTAATAATCTAAATAAATCATCTCCAACTAAAGTAGGTTCTCCTCCTGTAAGTGCTAAAAATTTAGTTGATTTATTCATTAAGGAAATAAGTTTTAAATTAAATTCTGTTTTACTATCATCTTCTTTCTTGATTTCTTGAGGACACATTATACAAGCACAGTTGCATTTTTCTGTTACCATGATAGTATTTTGTATAGACTCTTTTTCGTAAAGTATATTTATCCCACCACTGGGTTCTATTAAAACAACATTTCCTTCTTTAAGTTCTGTTATATCCTTTACGCTATGCACTATAGGAATATCGCTGATTCTTTTATGCTTCTCAGGATTGAATTCATTAGATGTAATGAGGACAGGATAGCCCCTTGCTATGACTCTGATTTCATCTGAACCTGAACGAAGAAAACGATTCAAGGGCTTCCTTGCCACCTTGCCCAATATCTTTTTATGAATATTTACTGCTATGCCACTAATTTGTTTCAATACAAACCTCTCGCTTGTTCCTTTTAGACCTATTTATCCAAGACCAAAATACATCCATAATTTCGTCATTATTTTCTTCTATCAATCCCATTAAAAATTGAATTATAGCTTTATTCTTCTTGCATACCTCACTTGTCGGTCTATAGCCTATAATATCGCCTTGCGTAGAATAATTTCTTACAGGGTCTGCCCCACAATAAGTTTGGAAAGCACAATATGAACACATAGGTAAGCATTCTAAACAAGAATTCTTTATTAAATCTATCATCATATTGGAACAAAAAAGTTCCTTATAGGTACTCTTATAGACATTTCCCATAAGAAATCTTTTATCTCCCATAGCTGCTAACATGCGTCCTTCATCAGCAACATAGACATTCCCATCATAATTATAGATTACCCCTTGTATCCCAGCTCCTGTAGGAGATTGCAAATCTACAAATCCAGTTGAAAATGGTGTAAGAATACGAGTCAGGAACAAAGTTGCATAATATTCCATAAAAAAAGTTCTTTTAATATTTAAATCTATAATATACATCAATACTTCTTTATAAAATTTTATAAATTCGTCTGTGCTATAACCAACTTCCTTCTCTCTTTTTTTTGCAAAGCCATAAGGATTCAATGCTCTAATAAAAATACCATGGAATCCCCTTTTAATATATTCATCTACTATTTCTTTTGAATATTTTAAGCTAAGATTAGTAGTTGTCATTAAAGCATCTACCCCATCCTCTCCCATAACACTTCTCGCTTCATTTATTCTATTAATAACAATATCATAACTGCCTTTCCCGTCTTGAAGTATCCTATTTTTGTCATGCAATTCTTTAGGCCCATCTAATGAGGTTGATATATAAACATTATGTTTCTTAAAAAATCTAAAAATGGCTTTATCAGAGAGCGTAAGATTAGTACATATAACAAACTCTAATTGCTTCTTGTATTTTTTATTCAATTTCTTTGCATACTTTACTATATATTTTACAATACTATAGTTTAAAATAGGCTCTCCTCCTTGAAATTCTATTTTAATATTACTGGATGGAGATTTAAATATTAGGTCGACTATTTTTTTAGCTGTTCTTATAGTCATGTCGCACTGTTTACTATTCTTTTCTTCTCTTGTAACCTGACAATACTGACAGTCAGAATTACACCGCAAAGTCACAACAACCATATGGAGAGAAGTAAAGTCATTTAGAAATGCTTTTTTAGTCCTATATTTTACTGCCAACATATCAACTATAGGGGCAATATCTGTATTAGTAACGATGTGCTTACTTTTAAGATTTAGGAAGGCATCGCTATTTACATCTAATTTGCGTGTTATTAACTTGCCAAAATCTTCATTTGGCAAGGATATGAACTCTCCTACCTCATTAACAATAAGAGTTTTATTATCCTTCATTCTTTCAAATCTAAAGGGTAACAATTGATAGGGGTTGGATTTATTGCTGGATAACATCTATTTTATCTTTTATGTTTTCAACTGGAGAAAAGGCTTGTTGAACTATAAGATTTCTTATGTTTCCATAACTTGCTTCAATATCTAAGCGTAATTGGTGGTCAATTAGCTCGTTAGAAAACTCATCTACTATTTTATCTAAAGGTGTTATCTGTGTCTTTGGTTTAAAATACACATTGAAAGAATTACTTGAAGCTGATTCTATGAAAATATAACAGCTATCAGTAAACTTATAGGTAGTAGCTACAAGGGCTTCTTTTTTAAACATTTCCTTACTGATTTCTAATTGCAATCTACCGTCTTCTAATCTTTTCATTGTTTGTTTCATATTTCCTCCCTAAAACTAAATAATTATTCTTCTATTTCTATATCAACAGAATCTCCTTCTGAATTAGTGCCAGAAGCTGAACCATCTTCAATATCTGCCCCATAGACATGCATATTCCCACCATTGGGCCAATGAACATAAGTAACCTCTCCACCCTCAACCTCAACTGGCACTGTATAACTACCACTATCTGTGGTAACTGTTGCATCATATGTACCATCTTCAATTGCATCATCTTCAGAAAAACCGACTAAAGATGGAATTAATAAAAACATTACAAATAAAATAAATATTTTTTTCATACAACCTCCTACCTTTGGTTTTTTATCTTCTCTGTCTATTCAAGCCCAAATGATAGTATCACATTAAAATTACTCTGAGCCTGATTCATCCCTTCTGGAAATGGTAGAAAAGGGTTCGAAGTTCGAATAGTTTCTAAAGCTAAACTCCTTAGAAAAACACTTTGCGAAGATTTTTCTTCTATTATATTCATACTAAGAAGCTCTCCATTAGAGGCTACTATAAAATTTACAGACACTTCACCCTCTTCTGTCGTTTTAGACTTTAAATATACTTTCTCTGCACAATCACTAATTTTCTGTCTAATTTCTTGATAATAAGAGATATATATTGCATTCTTTCTGGCATCATATATCACATTTTCTTCCTCTTTTCCCTCAAATGTCTTTCTGTAAACTTCAAATAAAAAGGGAATTTCTAATCTAACGACTCTCCAAGAATTATTTGACATCTTTCTCATAGTTATTAGTATCTTATCTTCTTCTTGCTCTAACAACGTCAATTTTGCAACTTTACCTCTTTTATCTATTAGTATCTTTTTTCTTGAAAATATTTCTTTGAGATTAAACTTATCTTGATTAATCATGCCATTCAAAGAAGAATCTTCTGCGTTATCTTTATTTTTTTCCACTACTTGTATATCTTCTATTTGTCTAATAATCTCCTGCCTTAAAAACTTTTTTCCGTTTTCAATTAATCCAGGCATTGCCATAGAAACCATACTCGCTCCAATAGTAGCACCTAATGCTGCCCACTCACCTTGGTCTTTTGTAGACTCCATTTCTTTGCTCATGGACTCCATGGTAATTTTCTGTAAATCATCTCCCAAATTATTTAGAACAGAATCTATATCAACATATGCCTCAAAGGTTGCTATATCATGATTTTTTATTGAGCTGTATATTTGAAAAATAGAATAATAAATTGTACTTCTAATTATATAAAATCCTATTGTTACCATGAGTAACATTATAACTATTATTATGATAACCTTTCTCACGCCAAACTCCCCTTAGATTCGTCCCTAAATAAAAAGGCAACAGCTATTAATTGTTTTTTATTCATTTTTATCTTCTCCGTGCCATTTCCACGCCCTTCTAAAACCTAACTTTTCTGCTTCTGCTACAGTTTCCACATAGCATTCGTTTCTCTCTGCCTCAATTAGTGTCCTATCATATTGTTGGTCAAAAGGAAGGTGGTATATCTTTTCATTAGTTCTTCTTGCTATGTTACATTTTATTGATGGGTATCTTTGAAGAGAAAAATCTTCTACTACTTTTATTTGTAATGCTTTGGCAAATTTTTTTGCTGTATCAGATAATGTAGTTGAAGTATAAAATTCGGCTACTACATTCTTAGAAGGTTCTTCAATAACATATTGCAAAACCGTCCCTTTAAATTGACATATATGTTTTTCGTGTATGACTTTCTCTTTAGACCAATTCTTACATTGAATAACAACTACACTATTATCTTCTTTTGTCACCACCAAATCTCTGCCTAAGTCTTCTAATCCCTTTACTATGCCCTGATAATAAACACTATATCCCTTCTTTTCATATAAATAGCCAATGTATCTTTCGTAATCCCTACCTATGTCCCATTTACTTTTTTTCTTCGTCCAATATCTATCTAAAGCTAATTGATTTTTTTCAGTAACTGATAGCTTTTCGTATTCGGATTTAGTTACCCATTTTCTTACAGGGTCTATATCTTCATCTTCTATCTGTGGTTTTTCTATATAACTTCTTATTAAATCATCAATGTCTTCTCCTCTAAAATCAACTAACCAAGGAAAAAGACTCTCATAATATTGAAGAATATACTTAGCAATTCTATATTGTTTTTCTGCTATTCTCCTTTTCTTAGCTTCTTCCTTTATTTTTTCGGCACTTCTATAAGCAGGATGGGATTTTACTGTCAGGCTTTCAGCTATTCTTTTGCTTTTGAGCAAAAAATAATCTGATATGGCTTCAGCAAGCCATGGAAACCCTTGTGTTTTTTCACTTATTATTTTATTTATCTCTGTTTGATAATTAACTGATTTATCTATATCTAACTTGGCTGAATTTAACAATAACGATAGTCTATTTTCTAATACCAATAGATTATCTATATTTCGTAACACATATTGCTCTTTTTCTTTAAAGGACGAATGTTCTGAAATCATTTTATTTTAATTAAACTTTCAGTATAGATATTAAATTCTTCTTTTCTCTTTTTATAGTGGCTCTCCATTAAAATATAATCTTCTTTTATAGCTCTAATTTTTTCTTTATCAAGTCCTTGTAATGCCTTTAAGGCTTTATTGAGAGCTAAGTTATACCGTTTTTTAGCAATATACTTAGAAATTAACTCTATAATGAAACTTATCAAAAGATAACCAATAAAAATATACAATAAAATCATAATATTAAGATAGTGACTATTAATTATTTTTTATTCATTGAGATTGTTTTTTAATTTCGGCTATTTTCAATATTTCTTTTGTCCTATTATAAATACTATATGCTGAAAACATTAAAAAAAACCAAGTGACTACTGAGGTTTCTCCCATTATCTTATGTAGCCTATATATGCTAAAACGAAGTAGTATCATAATCACTATTGCTATTATCAGTGACACAATAAAAATACTTACAAATACATTTCCGATTATTGGACGATTTATAGATATGCCAATCATAAAGGTTGCAAATAAAATTGCCATATTCCATAACGCAACCTTAAAACGAAATGTTAACTCTTTGAAAGCATGTTTTAATCTTTCTAAATTAATATTTTTATCAATCTCTATAACCTCGCCAGTATCAAGGTCAATATAACATTTGGGGCAAGTGTCTGCAAACTCAGGATATTCCTCTTTGCATTGTGGACATTTTTTCATATTGTCTCCAAGCAACTATTAATTGTTTTCTATTCATCTACTTTTTATTCGTATATTTCAGCTGTTCCATAATACTGTTGAGGGACAGGGGTATTGGTACCCAATCCCATAACGCTATGAAAAGACATCACACACAGAAATTTATCCTCATTAAGGTCATCAGGAAATATGGTTATAAAAGTAACTTTATCACCCAAAAGCACTATTTCAAGACTTACAAACGTAACGCTGACACTGGTAGTTATAATGTTAACATCTCCAGAGCCAGTTGACCCAATTAACCTACTCTTATTATTTTTAATATCGATTGAATCAAAAACGGTGATGGCTTTTTTGGGGTCACTATCAAAGCAAGCGTTTTTTATTTTAATCTTGCCACCACTATACTCTGCTACAATTCCCTTTTGCCAAAAACATTTTATTGTTTTGGCGTTAAAAAGTCGACTCACGCTTTTCTTGTATTTTTCTTCTTCTATACGCTTTGGCTTATCAAGACTACAGCCAGCCAATAAAAAACATAAACATAAAACTATTGCCCGTCTTGTCATCTTATCTTTCCTCCCTCAATGTCCTCTCTTCTTCAACTCCCCTATGTCTTTCTCCATTAATTCGTTATGTTCTTGCATTAATTTCTTTAACTCAGCTACATCACAACTATTCTTATTTACTATATGAAGTATCGTTAAAAATAACCCAAGCACTATAAATTGGATAAAGTATTGATGCACAATAAAACTTAAACCAAACGATACTACCCCTCCTATTAGATATGCGTATTTCATCTTTTCGCTACCTCCATTTCTTGATGTTTCTTTTCAATATATCTATCTACTTCCTCTATAGCAACTCTATAACCCCCACGCCTTCCTTCTTTGTAGGCTCTTAGCTTCCTCTGGCGAATAAGCTCTCTTACATATTCTTCGCTCAACCTTAGCATATGAGCAACCTCTCTTGTTAATAGCACTCTATGCATATTTCTCCTTATACAATTTAATACAGTTTAATACAAGATGAATATGGACAAAAAAACAACCCTTGGTGGGGTTGCTTATCTAATAATATACACCTTCCTTCATAACCACTCCTTTGTGGCTTACAGATATATGTTACTCTTATATCCTCATATAGTCAACCCTTCTTTCTATCCATCCTAAATAGCTGCTTAAACCCCATTCTTTTGGTCATGGGTCGTTCTACAAGATACAATACGCCATCTTTGACCATAAATGCATAGACCTTATCCTTATCTATCCAGAAAAATAGAAGGTCGTCATAACTATCTAACATGTTAATATGATAAAACAAGATTAATTGGTAGGCAATAGATTATAGGTCAGAAAATAATGACTGGGGGGCATGATTAATATTACTATAAATTGGGATTTTTGTTATTAATCGAGCAATACGATTTATCTGTCAGAAACAACAGGCAGTTTTTGGTTATTTGTATACACAAATCCATCGTTTCGTAATTCCATATTGCCCACATCTGCCTCTTTGCTTTTATTTTCTGTATAAGTTATATAAAAATTTTTATCTTTTAATTGGCCGACACTATCTCCCCAATTAAGTATTAAAATATTCTTATACGCCATATATGAACCCTCGGGCTCAGAATAAACATGAAATTTTAAATTAATAGACTTTTTAATTGGCACTTTTTTAAGTTTTAAATATACGGTGGCCTTGCGTTCCCCATCAGTAATAACAATCATTCTATTGCTATCTTCGTAACTAAAAGATTCATAAACTGTTAATTTATCAATCTCGTTGATAATATTTTCTACATTTTGAATCTTTTCCTGTTGAATCTTCAGGTCTTTCTGGGCCGTTATTAATTCTCCTTGGGTTTTATCTAATGCCTCCTGCTGAGAAATAATTTTATTCTGTTGCTGAGTCAACTCTTCTTTAAGCTCCTCTATCAACTTATAGTAACTCTCTAATTGCTCCCCTAATCCCGTAACCTTTTTATTTAAATGACCAATAACAGCTGTCTTAGATAATCCTTTAACCCAATCAAAATTAGGAATACAAACGATAAGAATGCCTAAAATTAATAGTAAAAAACCTGTCTTCTTCCATCCTCGTTTCCATGAAAGTTTTGCTAAGCTAAGAAGAATTATAACGATTATTAAATATAGTATTGTTGTAATAGAAGACGCTACTTTTTCCATATAGACCTATCTATTTATCTGGAACTCTTTCAGGTTATTATAATATACATGATACTACTTTGATAGGATAAAGCAAGCCAGAAAATAATGACTGGGAGATATAATAATGCTACTTTTGAAATGAAATAGAAAAATGAGAACAGATAAAAAACAATCCTTTTAGGTGGTTCTTGAACGACTATTCTCTAAAATATTTATATAGTTCTCAACGCCAGTTTTAAAAGAAGTCTTATCTATAAGAGGAAAACGTTTTGTTATATCTTGTGCTTTTTCAAACATTAGGATAGCGGTCTTTGCTTCTACTTTCTCGTTTAATTTATAGTCGGCTATGATTCTTTGGGAATACAAATCTCCAATTTTAGACCCGATATCAATCCCCTCGTCAATAGCACAGTTATGCAAGTAATTCTTTAATTCTCCGTGTCCCGCAGGGCCTTCGGATATACGTAAATGCAAGGCTTGACATTCCTGTTTAAGATAATTAAATATGGCGTAATAACTTCTGCCAATGGAAGTTCTCCAATTTGCTTCGGTATTGTATTTTAACAGTTTCTTTGCAATCCTTAAAAAATCTTGACCGTCCATATTAAACGACAGAATACACAATAGAGAAATACCTACGTTCACCAATCGGAACAGATTTTCTTATGTGTAAGTAAAAATTGTTTTCTTGTTGCAAGATTTTTTTAGGTTTATCTTTTATAAAAAGCCTAAAAATAATTCCTTCTTGCTTTGAATTATCAGGGTCTACAAAATAATCAACTTGCAAGTTAAATAAATTCTTAAAATCAAAAATAACCTGATTATAAATAATCTCCAAAGAGGCCAACAGTTTATTTATCCTGCAGAATTCATAAGCAATAGTGTCTATGTTTTGTACCTCAAACTTTATAAGAGAACTAAGCACCTCGATGCTTTCCACTTCTTCAAGCGAACTACTAACCTGTGAACTAATTTTCCAAATTGCCTGAAAGCGAGTGTCAAAATAACTTTCTGTCCTTGCTCTATCAGGGTCAAAGAATAATTTATAGGTTCTGGATTCAGTAGTAACATCTCCTGTTGGTCTAAGAACAGTCGCTAAAATTTCTTCACAGTTTAACATTGTATGCTCAACTTAGATAAAATATTTTTGAATTTCTCAAATAAAATAGGGACTTCGTCCAAATGTCCAAGAAAACTATCCATGCTTTGATAACGAAATTCATAGTTAAAATTCAATACTTTTATTAAATCATTTCCTGCCATCTTCAACATAGAAAGCTGAATTTGATTCTGGTTAAAAGGATAAGCCATCTGCAAACTAATTTCAAAATTATTAATGCCTAATTCTTTATATATACCATTTCTATCTGATATAAAACTATTCTCAAATGCAACCTTTTCATCCTTTGAACTAAAAGAAAGTAAACTATTAAAATTAAAACCGCCCAAAACAAATGGAGTATACTTTAAAACAGAAAAATAATTCTTTGTAAATATAACAATAGGGCTATCAATGGGCGGAATATTTGCAATATCTGTTATTTGATACCTGCCCTCCTCAATAACAAGATTAACATTCTTATAAGTTAACTTAGTTAAAAGGGGCGTAGATAAAAAATCATTGAACGGTTTTTCCTCTGGCTGTTTGGTAACTATATCCTTGAAAGGAGATTTATCAAACGGAATAATATTATTTTTTATGAGAAAATCGTGGTTGAGTATCTGCGGATTTTGACGTCCTATCAAGATAATGCTAAAAAATTTCGGTTGACATTTAACCATTATTTTCAATATACCATATTTTAAGGAAATTGCAATGTTTTTTGGTATTCAATGCAAACACGGTTTATTCAATAAAATCTGATTTCAAATTCAAAAAGCGTAAAAATTCAGTCTGAGGCATTTATGATTATTTTAACCACCCCACCTGCTTAGCCTACTTAGATAATCCCTATTAGGCTTTGTCCTGTCCCTTTCCCAATTTACTATAGTCATCTCATCTACCCTTAAATACCTTGCCAAATCCACCTGTTTTAGCCCCTTTTCCAACCTAAACTTCCGTATTTTTTGACCTAAGGTTTTATCTGGATAACGAGATACTCTAAACCATAACTTGATAGGCTGTGTGTGGAATGATTGGTTATGCTTGCCCGTGCGGCTTTTTAACCGACGCCAAAAAAGCCTGTCATTGCACCCCTCCCATGGTACAAAAATACCTTTCAAGGGTATCAGGCCCGTTACTGGACAGGATAGACATACACCTGGAGGTGTCCGGCGTTAACTACAAAGACCTGTCAGGGGAAATCATCGAGGAAAAATCCGATATCATAAAAGAAAGGGTCCAAAAAGCCAGGGAGATACAGCTTAAACGCTTTAAAGACGACCAGATCTTCTCAAACTCCAACATGAACCACAGGCTGGTCAGAAAATACTGCGGGCTGGATAAACCGGGCAGGGAACTGTTAAAAACCGCCATCACGGAGCTCGGCTTCAGCGCCCGGTGCTACGACAAGATATTGAAGCTATCCAGGACTATCGCTGACCTGGAGGGGAAGGAACGAATCGACCCAAACCATGTCTCGGAAGCCATCCAATACAGAAGCCTGGACCGCCTCTGATCACAAGCCTCCCTTACTATTAAAGGCTGGTTCCATGGCGGGATCGCAGGGGTATGTTTAATCCGGCTGACGGCCAATCTATAGACGGATTTTCCGCGAGCTCTGACCAAGATAGCGCCCGGGAGGCCCGGACCTGTCCGTCACTCTGTCTTATCACCAAACCTTCTTTGTTGCCGAAAATATACCTTTTCCCCGCGCCTTTATGCACGGATATCTTTTTGCTTTCTCTTGCTTTATAAACCGTGGGATATCTTTCAGGTGACGCGAGTTCTATCACGGAATCCAGCTCCCGCGTCATGTCGCTGATCAGGCCGTGCGTGGAAAAAAAGATCTGGGGGTCCTCGATATCCAGATTATCCGCCTGCCTTAAAACATACTCCAGCTGTCTGCCAAGTTCCGTGATATGAGTGAAACCCATTATTGTCTTCCCGTCCCTCTGGCCCTTAATCACGACACAAACACATGACATGTACGGAACGCCGGAACCCATCACGTCATTATCTTTTACATCCTTATTTATATTAAAGACCCTTGGCAAGGCGTCAAAAAAATTAAAACCATCCCGCGTAATCAGGTTTACCGGCATCGGCCTCGCGGATTCGAGCGTAGCGGCGCCTTCTTCAGGGACTAAGAAAGAAATGACCCTGCCCTCATCCCTGCCAAAGGCGGCTTGCCTTAAGACCCTCTTTAAATTATCCCTGCTTTCTCTTTCTGACGGATAGACATCACTGATCACGCCAAGATTCTGTTTCCCGGCCAAGTTCTCCCCGGAACCAAGCGTTTTAAAATCGATAACCGCCGGCGGCCTGTTTTCCTCGTTCAGGGCATATACCATGCGGTTTACCTGCGCCTCCAAAAAGGCCAATATTCTATCGGCTGTGACTGCCTCAAGCACATCCCCGCCCAATCTGATCTCCCCGTTATTGCTGACTAACCCGCTTTTCTGAATAATGCCACGGATCTCGCTCCTTACATCAGGTTTAATCCTTCCGTTTTCATCTAACATAAAGCCTTTGATCCTTTCGGCTACCTGTATGTACGCGCTCTTCTCCCCCCTGAGAAAATACCCGGTGGCGTTATACGCATGAGTGGGCTTTCCTTTTTTCTGATAAAAAACAGGGGCAAGGGCTGTTTCCAGGTCAAAAGGTATCAATCCGCCTTCTTTCAACAGAAACTCCCTGTCGTCCATATAAAGCAAAAATCCACAGTAGACATCCAAGAGTTCATGATTTTTATTCCTGGCCATTTCGGCGGATTGTTCTATCTTGAGCAATCTGCTCTTTAACGGCCTCGCGTTGTCTATATATTCCGTGGCGATAAAGCGCTGTCCGCTTTCCGCGTCCTCTACGATGCGCACCTCCGGCAGCCTGATCGCGTATTCCTTAAACTCTTCTTTCAATAACAACCCAAGCAGGCCCATCGCGAATAAAGTCCTCTCCCCGTTATTCCGCAGAGTATAGCGACCTGGGAAGCGCCTTAACATGTCTTCGCTTATTTGACGTTTTAAAACAAAATTTTTAGGCTCGCCGGCGGAGACGCCCCTGATCTCCACGATATTAAACCCCTGGCTGGAATCCAGGATTTCTTTGCCGAATTGGGCCAGCTCCTGTTCTTTCCCCGTGGCCTGTGGTATCCTGCCGACAACCCTGACCGCTTCCCCTTGTGTCGTATTAAATAACACGGTCCTCTCGCCTTCCGGCAGCCAGATTACCGTCTGCCCCGCGCTATTGACATGATCGATCCCCTCATTAAACCTGCCCATGTCCTGTTCTTTATTTGAGGCGTCAAACATGGAGGTAGTCCGCAGGGCGCATACATGACAGGCTGTCCCGTGAATAAACAGACAGATGCCCATTAAAATAAAGTATACTTTTAAATTGTTAACTTTTTTAAACTTTATCATAATCCACGCAAAAAATTCCGCCTTCGCTAAACGTCGTTATTCTTAGCTACGCCGGGTCTGATATGTGTTTAACCGCTTACTTAATAAGTATACCACGTAAAATGCCTGTTTTCAAGGCGGGCCTGGATATAACCGCAGGGATAATAACAGGATAGGTAAAAATTATTTTCTGCAGCAGGGCGGAAGCAATCCGCTCTCCGAGACTTTTTGCGGGATCTCTTTGACGTAACTGAAAAACCTGTCCCAGCGGAGGCGGTGCCTGACTGAGACATACTCGATCTTATTCTCTGTTTCGTTCACTTTGTAGGTTTCCCAGGTATCGCTTTTGAAAAAAATAAACGCGAATAAGATAATCACGCACGCTAAAAAAATCTTCATGTCATTTCCCTTCCATGATTTTCAAACTAAGAACCTATCTCTTCCCAAGATTCTATCGCGAGAGGGAATGAATCGTTGGGAAAGAATGTGGGGTCCTTGGAATTAAGCAATCTGTATACATCGGCTATATTTTCCGCGTCGTAATCTATCCGCGCGCCGGCCCCGCCGCCAATCGTGGATTGGCCATCCACAAGCATAGTCCCATTAGTTGTCGCGGATGCCCCGCCCATATCCATGTCCCCGTCAACATACATTATTCCATTAAAGTCTATGTTTCCGTTCATCTTTATATCCCCATCAACAAAAAGCAAACAGCTGACAGGGTTATTAATGTTTCCATTATAGTTCCAATTTGCCGTTACTACTTTCACATAAGTAATTGTATTGTTTAAAACTAAAGGATTAGGCATAGCATTAGATTCATAGTATGTCCCATTGGCTATGGCTATCTCCAATAATTTCGCCTTAACATCTTCGGCCGTGCCAGTGCCTCCGAAAATACTCTTCAGGTCAAACGCCACGTTCGCGTCATAGGGTTCCTGAGGCCTGGCTGTCCCGTTGAATTTCATTTCCGGGTCTGTCGTCTTAAAAGACTTATGGCCCTGATGAGCGATCGTCGCTTTAATGGAACGCTTGGCATCCAGGACCGTGCCGCGCGATACCACCTCCCACCTATGTCCTCCGGCCAGCTCGGATACGGTGTAAACATAAACCCCGCTGCCCAGGGGCTGGTCCGCCGCGGGACCGCTCGTATCATCAGGGAGATTAAAAATCGCCCTCTGCAGGCCCGCCTCCGCGAGCCAGAAGGCCTGATTTGATTTTATATTTTTCACGACCTCTATTCGGTCCATGGCGCTTTGGTTTAAAAGCCCATATCCCATGAGGCTAAAAACCACCAGGACTATCAAGACCAGCCCGAGTATCGAACCCCTCTTATCATTTCTTTTCATATATGCCTTAATCATTCCTATAACCAATCTGAATCGGATCCAATATCATCGGCGTGTTATTCGCCTCCAACTTTAATTTTATTATCACGGAATGACTGGCCGCGTCTTTTGTGAATTTTATATAGGTTAATTTTATCTTGTCGCTGTAAGTCTGGTTGCTCGGTATTATAACGAACCTTTGCGATCCGTGAGAATACCAAAGCGTATCTCCGGATCGCCAGAAATTCTCGGTTGGGCTGCTGAGCTGCCCGATTGAGATGCTGTCCGCGTCGCTGAAGTATTGCGAACCGCCGGATCTTATATAAGTGCCGGGGGAAGGCCGGATCCTCCTGGCCATCATATCTATCGCGACAGTGGCGTCTCTCTGTAATTCCACGGCGATGCTGTTGTTTTTCCAGGAGGAAAAAATATAATACAGCATGACCCCGGCCGTGATAGCCAAGATAGAGCTCAACACCACGCCAACCATTAATTCTATTATCGTAAAACCTTTTTTAGTCATCTCGCGCATGTTAAAAATCGCTTATAAAAGTCACAAGCCTTACTTTCTGAAAGACGTCTCTGGGAGAATAGCCTACCTCCACATCCACCTTTAAATAATCGTAGCTCGGGAATCCGCCATCCTCATCCACATATTGGACAGTGGTAACGACAGGCAGGCTCATGTTGTTTATTGTCACATTCTCGCCCTCCCCCATAACCCATTCCCCGATTTCGTCTTTTTTTATCTTATGGGCGTCATGATCTTGCGGGAGGTATTGGACTATGTCGGCATAAGGGGCGAATCTCATTTCCTCCAATCTCGCGTTAGCGAATTCCATCGCCACTCTTTTATTTTTCTCTACCGCGATCTGGCCGGAACTATAAAAGATAAAACCCGCCCCTCCGAGGGCCATTATCAATAATATCACTATGGCAAGCATCGCCTCTACGAGGGTTGTCCCGGATCTTCCGCCTGACAGTTTAACTGATCTCATCATGGCCTGTTTTTATATCTTTTTAAAATACCTATTTTGACTGCAGATAATACGCGGTCTCTCTGCCTTGCCCATCCTTAAGTATGACGCTGTCCTCTTTTATATCAACCAGCAAAAATCCCTCCACGGTATCGCCTATCCTCAGAACATGATTATTTATAAGGGCCATTGGTTCATCGGGATTAAAAAAGACCCCGTTCAGGCGTATGTTATTATCAATCTCGGCGAGGGGCGCGTCAGGCGGCAATTCTATATCGGAAATATTGTCCGTCTCGTGGCGCTCTACGGCCTTTATCAGTTTGTCTAAACGATCGGCGAGATCGGAATAATTTTCCATTTCCGCCACGGCCTTATTTCTTAATCCGGGCGACAGGGCGTAAAAAACCAGGGCCATGGCCATGAACAAAAAACCCGCCGCCAGGACCGGCCTGGCCTTTTTAGGATCATTACTCGCTGATGGCATAATATAAAAAAATGAATTCCGCGGCATAGCTGTCCGCCGTTTCGTTTCCGGCCCTTCTCAGG
>Ga0265297_10002533_pt1 | contig 36700 bp, 35 predicted proteins | sample Munlanlwell13791_FD_192502 | JGI IMG/M metagenome (GOLD analysis project Ga0265297, IMG submission 192502) | Leachate microbial communities from a municipal landfill in Southern Ontario, Canada - Leachate well 137-91 | ecosystem: Engineered > Solid waste > Landfill > Unclassified | place... | reverse complement strand
CCGACAGTGCGCCATCATGAATTTAAAGAATATAAAGCTCACCGGCCGGCGCCGCCTGATGATTTGATTAAACAATTTCAATATGTTCGTGAAGTTTGCAAAGTGCTGAATATTCCGGTTATTTCCTTGCAAGGGTATGAAGCAGATGATGTGATTGGAACAATCGTGGAAAAAATTTCTAAAAATACGTCAATCGGTGATCATCTAACGTCAATCGCAACGTCTGCCGGTAATCGTCAATCCCTCAACTGCGCTCGGGACAAGTCGGCCGACAACCGAAAAACGAATGACATGACGAATAACGTTAGACGAACAGCGAAAAACGATATCAAAATCATTATCGTAACAGGCGATATGGATGCACTGCAGTTGGTTAATGAAAATGTTGAGGTTTATTCCATGAGCCGAGGGATCAAAAAGGCGGAGATCTATAATATCGATGCCGTCAAAGAAAAATATGGATTTATGCCAAATCAACTGGTTGATTATAAAGCACTTCGCGGAGATCCATCGGATAATATTCCGGGTGTGCCGGGAATAGGAGAGAAAACAGCAACAACTCTCATACAAAATTTTCAAAGTATTGAAAATTTGTATGAGCAAATTTCTAAAAATACGTCAATCGGTGATCATCTAACGTCAATCGCAACGTCTGCCGGTAATCGTCAATCCCTCAACTGCGCTCGGGACAAGTCGGCCGACAACCGAAAAACGAATGACGTGACGAATGACCTGCCTGCCGGTGAGGCAGGCGACAAGCGAACAGCGAATAACAGTATCAAATTTCCTAATCAAAAAACCATAGATTTACTTCTCAAATTTAAAGATCAAGCGTTTTTGAGTAGAAAACTCGCCACGATAATAAAAGATGTTCCTATTGATTTTAAACTATCCGATGCACTCACTCACGATTACGATAAATGCGAAGCCGAAAAACTTTTTCGTAAATTGGAATTCAAATCCTTAATCGCTCGTCTTCCCCATGAACACAAAAACCATTCCCAAAGCTCGTTGTTTTAATATCAAGACTGTCATTGCGAGAACTCCGACCGATATGTCGGAGAACGAAGCAATCTAAATTTTATAAATTATCGCGTTTTGTTCGCAATCATATCGGTAATATGGTATAATATACGTATGAAATACCTTAAAGATGCATCGATTTGGGACTACAAAATCAAAAAAAGCGATCTGAAAGATCCTAAAATTTTGTTGTGGTATTTAAATCGTAAGGCGCAATTTGCCGACTGGGCAAATCTTGATAAGAAACTGCTTTTAAAAAATCTTAATCGATTAGATATTTCTAAATATCGCAAACGTGCTATAAAAATATTTTTTCAAAATGAATAAAATCTTTGCCCTTTATGAAAAACCCGAACCAAAACATGCTTTTGATTTATATTGGTTCTCAAAAAAATTTTAAAGATTTCAATTAGCTAAATTGTTATTGCTAGTTCTAGAATTTAATGCACCACCTATTGACTTTTCAAGGAGTAAATGCTATAATTTTTGTTGTAAATGTTGGTTTTTTAATAGCACAATGATTTCCTGAGAACTTAATTGATTCTGACTTTTTGTCGGTATCAACTAGGCTCTTGGGAGAATATTTCCAAGGGACTATCAATCAAAGGAGGGTGATGACGATGAAAGCATCGATCACATCCAATGCAAGAACGGAAGGTCAGGAAAAACAGCTGAGGAGAATGTTCGAAGACATGACAAAATCGGCTGTGGAACTGGCGATGAATAAGGTGGACCCCGATAAGGAAGGTACCCAAAAACTGCTTGGACAGGGCGATGAAATTGGGTCAGCAATGAACGATTTCATCATCGCTCAAGTTCAGAAGTACTCAATCCCGAATCAGTTCGCCGACGAGGAAACGGAATCGAAATACGGTTACCTTTCCGGCTACAAACCCAAGGGTGAGGACCTGGACCGTCAAATAACAGTTTTACAGGGTCTATTCCCCGGCTTGGGTGGCCCCAATCTGGATTATCTCCAAAAAGTGAAATCTGGAGTGATCAAGACGCCGAAACATTCAGAGAAGTTTTTTGCTGTTGTGAACATCTGGAAGGATAATCGTCCGGCCGGGTTCGGTACTACTTACAGCGAAGCACTTCAGAAGGTGCTCGACACTATCAAGCAAACCCGCAACGGCAAGTTCTACAACTATCGCGAAGGTCAAATTGACGAGAAGCATATCCGTCAGTCGACTCGGACGCTGAAGTTCTTCAGAGAACTCTCGGAAGCCCAAGGAGATCCGGATATCCTGATCGTTTCAGCTCAGTTCGGTATCCGCCATCGCGGTCGTTCTGATCGCCGCGCTCGCGAAGTCTTCCTTAAGAACGAGTTCGGTCTCGGCGCATTCGCGGTTGGGATTATGATCCTGACCCATGCGGAACGTCTTCAGCACTATGATGATCTTTGGATCGATTGTGCCGGAGATGAGTGGTCCTGCGAGGCCGATGGTGTCTTCGACCGCGCTCCGGTCTTCCTCTTCTTCTTCCGCGATGGCGGGGTCAGGTTCGGCTCCCGCAGGGTTGACTTTGCCCGCGATCACGGTGGTTCTGCCTCTGGCTTTCTTCCTGTCCTCTTCCCGCAGTAAGTAAACATTGATGCTTGCAGCTTTGAATTCTTGGATCTTTTGACTTCTTGTTACTTGATTCTTGAATTCATCTGCCGCAGGCAGTCGACGCAAAATTTAGAAGGCTATCCGCCACAATGGATAGCCTTTTCTTTTTCTTAAAATTTGATATATTAGTTTTGAAAGTAGGCTAATGTACCATGGTTTACGGATCATGGTCGTCGAAATTTCTTTTTAGATAAAACAGTCAGGGTCTTAATGGTTACGACTATTAAGAGCGCGCTGTGTTTAAGGAGATACTGCTTGTTTTTATCTGGTATAGATGTTCGCCTTTGGCGAGCTGCTATCAAATAAAATTCAGGAAAGAGAGTATATAGCCCCACTTCGCCAGCTGGCGGATGGTGGGGAGTAAAGCTCAATTTCTGGTGTTATAGATGGATAAAAGCAAATCCTACGAGGCCGATGGTGTCTTCGACAACGCTCCAATCTTCAACTTCAACGATGGCAAGGTCAAGTTCGACACCAACAAGGTTGACAATGCCAACGATAACTATGGTTCTGCCTCTGGCTTTCTAAATGTCCTCTTCCCGAAGTCTCTCCTTATTTGGAAAAACGCTTTTTTATAGGCGTTTTTCTTTATTCTTTAGTGGATTTAATCCAACCGCCTAACATACGACCAATCTCATCGACATTTTCTTCCATTTTGGCGTAATTTTTTAGATCAATTGATTTTGTATCTTTCATTAAACGGATAAAAACTCGAAGTAGATTTAGCTTTAAACTAGTTTTTTCTAGAATTGGCAATTTTTTATCTTTAGAAAGTTGGCTGGCTTCCAAAATTCCTTCGATAACTTCCAGAATCGTATTTTCGCATTTTATAAAGATGGTATACTTGTCTTGTTTTGATACATTACTTCTAATTTGATGAAAGCTTTTGTAAAGTTCGTAAACTTTTTTGAAAATTGGGATGTCAAATTCTTGCATAAGGCTCCTATGAAATTTTATATTAATATTTTCGAAAAAATTATTTCTGTCGAAAATCTGTTTTTAGCCTGGGATGAGTTTAAGGTTGGCAAACTCAAAAAATATGATGTTTTAGAATTTGAATGGAATTTAGAACAAAATATTTTCCAACTTCATCGAGATTTAAAGTATCATAAGTATATTCATGGTGTCTATGCTAAATTTTCTATATGTGATCCCAAATATCGCATAATTCATAAGGCAACAGTTCGGGATAGAGTCTTGCATCACGCAATATTTAGGATCTTGAGTCCAATTTTTGAACCATCATTTATTTCACATTCATTTTCTTGTCGAGTTGGTAAGGGAACCCATAAAGGAGTTGATGCTTTGGCTAGAATGATAAATATGGTTAGTAAAAACAATCGGAAAAGATGTTTTGTTTTGAAATGCGACATAAAAAAGTTTTTTGATTCAGTTAACCAGAAAATATTGCTTGCCATAATCTGCAAAAGAATTAAAGATGGCAGCTCGATTTGGTTATTGGACAATATCATCAAAAGTTTTTACCCGAGAGTCAAATCGAGAGAGAGAGAGAGAGTAAAATTTCCGTTGGAAATTTTACACAATGTCCACTATGGTTTGACGATAATCAAAATACTGGAATTCCAATTGGTAATTTAACCAGTCAACTTTTTGCAAACATTTATCTAAATGAATTTGATTACTTTGTTAAGCATACTTTAAGAGTAAGGAATTATATCAGATATACTGATGATTTTGTGATAGTGGCTGATAATGAAGAATATTTAAAATCACTAATTCCTTTAATAAAAGAATTTTTGAAAATAAAACTAAAACTAGGATTACACCCAAATAAAATTTTAATCAGAAAATATACTCAGGGAATAGATTATTTGGGTTATGTTGTATTACCGAAATATCGATTATTGAGAACAAAGACTAAGCGAAGAATTTATACGAAATTGGAGCAAATGATTAAAAAACACAAAACAGGAGAAATAAATAAAAAAACACTTGAGCAATCTTTGAACTCGTATCTCGGTGTTTTATCACATGCGGATAGTTATAAGTTAGAGCAAGATTTATTAAATCAATTTTGGTTTTGGATGAAAGAATGAAATGCCTTTTTCTTTTGGTTAAAATAAGGTAGAATTAATCTAAATACAGATTAGTCAGAAGTTTGTAAAGTTCATAAAGTTTATAAAAAAATTATGAATTCGTATCAAATTGATAAAAAATTAGAGCCGATTTTGGACGAAATGCACCAGGTAGGTGTAAAAATCGATGCCCATTATTTAAATGATTTGAGTCAGAAATTGGGGCTCAAGCTTTTGAAGCTGGAAGAAGGAATTTATAATGACATCGGGCATAAATTTAATGTTAACTCGCCATCGCAACTGGCTAAAATTCTCTACGAAGAGCTAAAAATTAAACCGCGGGATGCGGGAATAAAACGCAAAAAAACGCATCATTCAACAAGCGCTACTGATTTGGCAAAAATTAGTCATTTACACCCGGCAATCGAGAAAATTTTAGAGTATCGCGAACTAAATAAACTTAAAAACACTTATCTTGATCCTTTGCCAAAGCTGGCTGATAAAAATTCACGGGTACATACAACCTATACGGTTGACACTTCAACGGGCAGGCTGTCAAGCAAAAATCCCAATTTACAAAATATTCCAATCAGAACTGATTTAGGCAAAGAAATCCGCAAAGCTTTTGTGGCAGAAAAAGGATGCAAATTGCTGGTGGCGGATTATTCGCAAATAGAACTTAGAATCGCTGCGCATTTTTCCGAGGATCCAACTATGATTAGCGCCTTTGGGCGAGGTCATGATATCCACCGCACCACTGCCGAGGAGTTAGGAATAGATCGGAGGGCCGCCAAAACTGTAAACTTTGGAATTCTTTACGGCATTAGTTCTTATGGCTTAAGCGAAAATTTGAAAATCACGCCTGATGAAGCACAAAATTTGATTGACAAATATTTTCTTGCCTATCCAAAGCTGGCAGAATATATTGCCAAAACTATTAAAAAAGCTGAAGAAACGGGATTTGTTGAAACGCTTTTTGGCCGCAAGCGGGAAATTCCAGAACTTTCTTCTCCGATCGATCGAGTTCGTAAATTTGGCGAACGCGTGGCGGTGAATACTCCGTTTCAGGGGACAGCAGCGGAGATTATAAAGCTTGCCATGATTGAAATTAATAAAAAGTTAATCGGTGATCGTCTAACGTCAATCGCAACGTCTATTGATAATCGTCAGTCGGTCGATAAACGAAAGACGAAAAACGTGACGATTGACTTGCCTGCCGGCGAGGCAGGCGATAAGCGAACAGCGCATAACGAATCTCGATTGATTTTACAGGTTCATGATGAATTAGTTTTCGAAGTGCCGGAGGATGAGATCAAACAAACTACCGAAATTGTCCGTGATATAATGGAAAACACCGTCAAACTCAAAGTGCCAATTATTGTTGATATAAAGACGGGGAAAAATTGGGGAGAGCTAGAAAAGATATAAATTTTCAAAATGTAAATTGAGGGAATATGATTATTTTTTTATACGGCGAGGATAGCTATCGATCAAGGCAAAAATTAAACGAGATCAAAATTAGATTTCAAAAAAATAATACTGAGGTTGCGGAAATTGAAGCGGAAAATTTTGATTTTGGAAAATTTATGCAGCAAGTTCAAACTTCTTCTCTTTTCTCTCAGACAAGATTAGTTGTTATTTACGATATTTTAACTTTAAAAAACTCCAAACTTCAGGAAAAAATTATTAAGATTTTACCGCAAATTTCCGACGACGCTAATTTAATATTTTACGAATCCAAAAATCCCGATAAACGTTCTAAATTATTTAAGTTTTTGGCAAAGACCAAGCAACCTTTTGAATTTAAAAAATTATCAGGTTTCGAACTGCAAAAATGGATCAAGAATGAAATCCAGGCAAAATTAGGTGAAAATTCGCAAAATCATAGCGTAAATTTAGAAAAAATATTTATGAACTCTGGCAATGATTTGTGGAAACTATCTAATCAAATCGAAAAGCTAAGCCTATATTTGCAAACTGCGGATAAGCCAAAAGAAGAGGATTTTGAATTGCTTTTAGATGTTCAAAAAGAAGATAATGTTTTTCTTTTTGTTGATGCATTGGCGCGAAAAGAGATCAAAAAATCTTTTAAATTGCTTTATGATATCAAAACTGGCGCTAATCAATTATATATTTTATCCATGATAATTTTTGAATTCAGAAATCTGCTTATTGTTAAAGAGCTTTTGGAAAAGGCGTATGATCAGTTTAAAATTATGCGAGTTGCCGGAATTAGTCCGTTTTTGGCCAAAAATTTGATTAATTTTTCTAAAAATTTTACTTTAGCAGGATTAAAAAATATTTATCAAATGCTATTTCGATATGACACCGAAATAAAGACTGGCAAAATTGGCGCAGATTTAGCGTTAGACCTTATTGTTAATAAAATTACCATTAAAACATGATATAATATTACTGACATTTAAATGTCTAAACGGTTGGAGGGGAAATGAAGCTAGCAGTAAATATTTATTACAAGCAACTAATTTTTTTTGTTTTGGCCGTTATTGTTTTAATTGGGGTGTATTTTTTAATTGCCAATAGACAATTTCTATCGGCCTCGACCGAAAATATCAATCAGCTAACCAGTTCTCAAAAATTATATGAAATACCGATAGAAATTTTACCAAATTCCAATGTGAAAGTTTTTGATTCAATTGATTCCGGGATTATTAATCCTGAAAAAGATTATGATTTATTTAAATATATTGCTTATTCACAAGAAGGATTTAGTGTCGGCGAGCTGACCGTGGTTGTAAATCTTCCCAAGCCAATTGCAAGCGCTAACGAGGTCAAGGCGCGTGTATATGCTGTGCATGGAGTAGGCAACACCAAGATTTCTTTATTTAATTCTCAAACTCTTGTTTTTACGGCTTTAAATGTTAGTCCGAATGCTACTTACACAATCGAAATGGAATTGCCAAAAGGATATGTTTCAATTCCCTGGACGAAAAACGCGCTATTTTATTTAAAAAACATCCCGATTTATTATTGGGTTTTAATAAGTTTTATTCCGGTAATAATCACTTTTGTTATTCTTTTTTCTATCTACTCAAAAGTTAGTTCTAGCTGGCAGGTCAAATCGAAAGATATTATGGAATCACCACCCAGCGGTTTGACGCCTGCAGAAGCGTCGGTGCTCATTAACAATAAAATTACTTCCAGGAGCATTGCCGCAACTTTTGTTGATTTGGCGCGCCGAGGTATTATTTCCATAATTGATCACGAGAACTATTTTACTTTCTATCGAAATAATACAAAGACAAATGGTTTTGGTCAAAATGAACAATTAAAAAATTACGAGAAAATACTTTTGGATAAAATATTTCTTCCGGAAGAGAGAAAATCATCGCTTGAAGATGTGCAGATGCGTATTGCCAAACATATTTTTTCGCGAAAAATCGCTTATGTTTATTTGGATGTTTACAATCAACTATTCAAAAAAGGATATTTTATAGAAGATCCAAACAGGTTTCAATCAAAATATAAAATTATTGCCTATGTCATGCTTTTTGTCGGCATTGCCGGTTTTATTTTAAGCATGATTTATACCCTTTTGCCTTATCTATTATTAATATGGTTTAGCGTGATTGCGGGAGCCAGTTTTATTATTAAAATTGCGCCGCAAATTCCCATAAAAACAGTATTCGGCGAACATCAAACTCGCGCTTGGCACGCTTTTAAAAATTTCTTAACAACGAAGAAGAATTATCCTTATTCTTATAATTGGCAAAACCAATATGAACAATTTTTGCCTTATGCGATTGCTTTTGGTTGTGAGCGTGATTGGACACAGAGATTCTACGGACATCCTTTCAAAAATCCAACCTGGCTGGTGACGCAAAAAGACGCAGTTTTAATAGAAGATATTATCAATGAAATTGTGCCATTTATCGATTTTGTTTCCAGCAAATTAACACAAATTAAAGAGCCGACAATATCAATAAATGCTTAGAAGTTAATAAACTTATTTAACTAAAAATTATAGTACACTGGCGCGATAAAACCCCATCTTGAGGTATTTATTTCTGATCTATTGGTAAGACACTGTTCGTAGCCTTGGTAGGAACTTGATGCAGGCAATAGATTAAAAAAGGCTTTGCCAATTAAATCATTTTTGCGGGCAGTGCCCCATGATCTGGAATCATTGGAATTAGGACGATTGTCGCCGATAAAAAAGAATTCATCATTACCAATGATAGTTTTCATATCCGGAAGCACAGGCAGACAAAAATTATATGGTTCTAAAAGTAGTTTGCCGTTGATAAAAATTTGTGAATTTTTTATTTCTAATATTTCTTCGGGAAGCCCGATTAATCTTTTGATATATTTTTGTTTTTCCGGATCACCGGGAAATTTTAATGCTACGATATCGCCTCTTTGTGGTTTTCCAACGAGATAAGAAATTTTATTGATAAGCACAACATCGCCGGTTTTAAAATTAGGCTGCATGCTTGCGCCCTGAACCACAAAAATAGTTGCGATAAAAAAATTAATTATAATTAGAATCAGGATTAGAAAAATTATTCCTCTGGTCAATTCAAAAACTATTCCCTCAGCATAAAAAATTTTTCGAATATTGAAACTCATATTTAATATCTATTATATTACTTTTGAGTTTTTTTGCGAGTTTTGGCAACTTTTTTTGCCACTGGTTTTTTTTCTTCTGTGGCAGGAGTTGCAAATTTTTTTGCAAATTTTGATTTGAGTCGCGCCGCTTTATTTTTGTGAATAATATGATTTTTTGCAACTTTATCGATCAATGAATAAACTTTCGGCAAACTCTTGGCATTTGCTTTTTTGGTAGCTGTTTTGAGATTTTTAAGAAGAGTTAGATTGTGTTTTCTTTTTCTTTTTGAAGATCTCAATGCTTTTTTAGCAGTTTTTTTAATTGGCATTTTATTCTCCGCTATTTGCACAAATTTTGTTAATGTCTATTTTGATTTGCGCAATTTGAATTATTTATATATTTGTGAACTATTACAATCTATCATATATTTCACCTGTTGACAAGAGTTTACAGATTGTGGTAAGATGAAATCTTCATTTAAACACACAAACAAAGAATATATAAAGAAAATGGAATTAACACCAAAACAACAAATTGTCGAGTTGATAAAAAAACATCAAAATATTTTAGTATTAACTCATATTAATCCCGATGGTGATGCGCTTGGATCATTGCTGGCTTTTTATTTGCTTTTAAAGAAGCTTGATAAAAATGTTTCGGCAGTTGCGACTTCAGAAATTCCTGTCAAATTTAATTTTTTGCCGGCAATATCAAATATCAATTCCGAATTTAATGGAATACGTGATTTTATCATCAATCTTGATTTGTCTAGTGCTAAGTTGGATAAATTAAGTTATCAAAAAATAACAGACGAAAATCGTTTAGATATTATTATCACGCCAAAAACAGGCACATTTACACCCGAAGATGTTAGTTTTTCTTATGGCGCGCATAAGTTCGATTTAATTTTTGTTTTAGATACTCCTGATCTAGAGAGACTTGGTAAAGTTTATGATGAAAATGCGGATTTATTTTATGAAACACCAACTGTCAATATCGATCATCATCCCAGCAATGAATATTTTGGCAAAATCAATTGGGTAGACTTAACTGCTACTTCCACCGCTGAAATTCTAGTGGCGCTAATCGAATCTTTATCGCGTGAAAAACAATTATTGGATGCTGATGTTGCCACAGCGTTATTAACCGGAATTACTACTGACACAGGCAGTTTTCAAAATACCAATACGACTCCAAAATCTCTTACTGTTGCGGCGCAATTGGTGGCAGCCGGAGCGCGTCAACAGGAGATTATTCAAAAGATTTTCAAAACTAGAGAGCTTTCTACTTTAAAATTATGGGGAGTAATTCTTTCCAAAGTAGTTCTCGAAGAAGAAGGATTTGTGTGGTCTTATGCCACTCAAAATGATATTGTTCAAGCCAGTGCTGCCAATGATGAAACGCAACAAGTTGTTGATGAACTTCTAAAAACCGTTCCCAATACTGATTTTGCTTTGCTTTTGACTGAAAAAAGTGATAGTGTATTTGGCAGTCTGCGTTCTGCTAAAAACAATGTTGATGTATTGGCAATCGCCAAAATTTTCGGCGGCGGCGGACATGAACAAGCAGCAGGATTTCAAATAAAAAATACTACACTAAATGAAATTAAAGAAGAAATACTTGCAAAAATCAAAACAGAATATTACAAAAAAGATAACAAAACATTGATCGAAGAGGAACAAATATTAGATATTCCTGAAAAATAGAGGTTGCCAAAATATTAAATATATGCTAATTTATTAATTGTTATGAAAGAAACTATTATCAAAAAAGAAAAAACATTATTAGAAAAATATCGATTGCACAAAACCGATACTGGTTCTGCGCAAGTTCAGATTGCACTTCTTACCGACAGAATTAATAATCTTGCTAGTCATCTTAAAGATCATAACAAAGATTCTGATTCGCGCCGAGGTCTTTTGATTTTGGTAGGCAAACGCAGAAAATTATTAAACTATGTCAAAAAACTCGATCAAAAAGACTATACAAAACTGATTAAAGATTTAGGATTAAGAAAATAGTTTTTTAGTTGGCAATTTGATATTTTGAAATATTAATAATTTAGGGATCAAAGTCATGAAGCATAAAAATTTTGCTTCTTACCTTGATCCCTAGAAAGGGATAGATGAAATCTCAAAAATTTAAAATCAACCTAGCTGGTCGTGATTTTGTAGTTGAAACAGGCAAGATGGCAGGTCAAGCAGACGGAGCAGTTACAGTTCAATATGGCGGAACAATAGTTCTGGCAACAGTCGTGGCCACAGGTGAAACTAGAGAAGGTGTTGATTTTTTTCCACTTTTAGTAGACTACGAAGAACGTTTATACGCCGCAGGCAAAATTTCCGGTTCACGATTTATTAAACGTGAAGGCCGACCTTCGGATGAAGCAGTTTTGACTTGTCGTTTGATCGATAGACCAATCAGACCATTATTTCCCAAAACATATCGTAATGATGTGCAGGTTATTATTACAGTATTATCAATCGATCATGAAAATGATCCTGATATTGTGGCGTTAAATGCCGCATCGTTGGCGCTTATGATTTCGCCTGCTCCTTTTGAAGGTCCTGTTGGCGCGGTTCGAATAGGTATGATTGATGGAAAATTTGTTTTAAATCCAACTATTTCCCAAATGGAGACCAGTACTCTTGATTTGGTCGTTGCTTCAACAAATGAACGCGTGATGATGATTGAGGCTAATGCCAAAGAAGTAACAGAAGAAGAAATGGAAAAAGCCATTGCCTATGCCAAAAAAAGCGCTTTGGAAATTATCAAGATGCAAGAATCTATTGCTAAAAAACTTAAAGTAGAAAAAAGAGAAATTATTGCAGATAATTTGGAAATAGAAAAAGATGTGCAGGTATTTATCGGTAAAAAAATCGATAATGTTATGAAATTAGTTGATGAAGAAAAGAGAAAAGTAGAATTGAATAAATTTGAAACCGAAGTACTGGAAAATTTTGAAGGCAACTATAAACAGATTGAGCTTAAAACTCAATTCGACAAATTGGTGAAAAAAGCAGTCAGAAATGCAATTTTAGATAAAAGTATCAGACCAGATGGAAGAAAACTCGATGAGATTAGACCAATTGATATCGAAGTGGGATTATTGCCCAGAACTCATGGCTCGGCACTTTTTACTCGTGGTCAAACTCAGGCCTTAACCATTGCTACTTTGGCTGGTCCAGGATTACAGCAAACCATTGAAACTATGACCGAAGAAGGCGAAAAGCGTTACATGCATCACTATAATTTTCCACCTTATTCTACTGGAGAAGTGCGTCCTATGCGCGGGGCAGGACGACGCGAAATCGGCCATGGAGCATTAGCCGAAAAAGCGTTAGTGCCAGTTCTTCCTTCAAAAGAAGAATTTCCTTATACTATTAGATTAGTTTCTGAAATTCTTTCTTCGAATGGTTCTTCGTCAATGGCTTCAACTTGTGGTTCAACTTTAGCGCTTATGGATGCAGGTGTTCCTATCAAAAAACCGGTAGCGGGAATTGCTATGGGATTAATTACTTCAGACGATGGTAAAAAATACAAAATTCTGACCGATCTGCAAGGGTTAGAAGATTTTGGCGGAGATATGGATTTTAAGGTTACAGGTACTCGCGATGGAATTACCGCTATTCAATTAGATACCAAAATCAAAGGTTTGTCAGATGAAATGGTTAAAGATACTTTGGAACAAGCCAAGGTGGCGCGATTTATAATTTTGGATAAAATGCAAAAAGTGATAGATGCTCCGAGAAAAGAACTTTCACCATTTGCTCCGAGAATTATTACTCTTAAAATTAATCCTGAAAAAATCGGCGATGTAATTGGACCAGGCGGAAAAATGATCAATAAAATTATTACTGATTGCGGAGGCAAAGAAATGGTTACTATCGATATTGAAGAAGACGGCACTGTAACTATTGCTTCGCCTGATTTAAATTCAGCTCAAAAAGCAAAAGTTTGTGTTGAAAGCATAACTCGCGATATTGAACTTGGAAAAATATATGAAGGAACGGTTGAGTCAATTCAGCGCGACCGAATGCGCGGAGGAGAAATCGGCGCCATTGTAGAAATTGCTCCCGGCAAAACCGGCATGGTGCATATTTCCGAAGTATCTGATCAACGAATTCCTACTGTTTCTTCAGTTTTAAACCCAGGTGACAAGGTTAAGGTTAAAGTACTAGCAATCGATCGCGACCGCGGCAGAATAGCACTATCTATAAAACAAGCGAAATAGAATCTTTGCTATAAAGTCATAAAACAAAATTCAATTTAAAAACTTTACGTGTTTTATAAACTTTTAAATTTTTGACTCAGGTTTTGTTGACAAATCACTTTTTATCTGTTATTATATAAACAATTATAATTTCGATCTAAAAAATTAAGAAGTAACTAATGAAAATAGCTGTCATTTCTGATTGCCATGACAATATTTCTAGAATTAAACAAGTTCTCGAAATCGTAAAAAATGAAAAAATAGATGTTATTATTTCTTGTGGAGATTTAGGAAATCCTTCAACTATAGACGAAATTATTAATAATTTTGAAGGAAAATTTTATACTTGTTTAGGAAATGCCGATATTGGATTAGATAATATTAATAATAAAAACGTGAAAGTTTTTCCTAAAATAGGATTGATAAAATTAGAAGGAAAAAATATATATTTCGTGCATAAAAAAGAAGATATTTATTTAAACCTTAATGAATTTAAAAATGCAGATATCATCTTTTATGGTCATGATCATAAACCATGGATAGAAACAATAAAAATTAAAAATTTAAAATTAAAAAATATTTACATAGCAAATCCTGGCAATGTTGCAGGTTTAATTTATCCTCCGACATTTGCAATATATAACTTAGAAAATAATAAATTAAAATTAATAAAATTATAAAATTAAAAGGACTAAAATACTTATGAATCAAATACAAAAACCAATTCACAAAAACAAAAAAGATTGGCAAAAGCCAAAACATTTTACTAATGTTCGCGTAACAAATGAAAGTAATGGAAAAACTACTGCGCAAAATCGTGAAAATGCCAAAAAAGGCCATTTGCGCATTATTCCTCTTGGCGGACTTGGTGAAATCGGACGCAATATGACAGTTCTCGAATATGAAGATGATATTGTTGTAATTGACTGCGGATTAATGTTCCCCCGTGAAGATATGTTTGGGATTGATTCGATTATTCCCAACACTAAATATTTAGAAGAAAATCGCGATAAAATCCGCGGAATGATTATTACTCATGGACATGAAGATCATGCCGGCGCTATTCCTTTTATTATTCCAAAATTACGCTGTCCGATTTATACTGCCAAGTTAACAGGCGCAATGATTGAAGAAAAAATCAAAGAATTTTCTATTGGTACTTTTCCTATTCATATTGTTAATTCCGGCGATAAATTAAAGCTAGGCGTTTTTGATATTGAATTTGTGGCGCTTTCTCACACAATTCCTGATGAAATGGGTTTGGTGATTAATACTCCAGTTGGCAGGTTTGTTTATATTGTCGATTTCAAAATTGATTATCGCGATCCCACACAGCGTCCAGTTATTCAAAAACTAAAAGAAGTGGCAAAATCCGATATCCGTTGTTTGTTTTTGGATTCCACCAACTCGGAAATTGAAGGACAATCGGTTTCTGAAGTAACAGTAAAAGAAAGTATTGATTCTTTAATCGCTACTGCCAAAGGAAGAGTTATTGTTACTTCCTTCGCTTCTAATATTTCCAGAATCCAAGCAGTGATTGAAGCTTGCAGAACTTATCATAAAAAATTGGCCGTTTCCGGTCGTTCAATGCTAAAAAATATAGAAATTGCCAAACGAATTGGATACTTGCATATACCTGATGGTTTGCTGGTTAATATTCGCCACATTAATGATTTTCCTAAAGAAGATATTGTGGTTTTGTGCACCGGAAGTCAAGGCGAAGAATACGCGGCATTAGTGCGTATGGCATCAGGAGATCACAAAAATATCCGCATTGAGCCAGGCGACACAATAGTGTTATCTTCTTCTATTGTTCCCGGAAACGAACGAGCAGTGGCGGAAACTATCAATAATTTATTTCGCGAAGGTGCAGAAGTAATTTATGGTGGCGAAAAAGCCGATATTCACGCCTCGGGTCATGCCAAAGCCGACGAACTTAGAATGATGCTTGCCATGATGAGTCCGGAATATTTTATTCCTATTCATGGAGAGTATCGTCATTTGGTGCGCAATGCTCAATTGGGTCAAGCTATGGGTGTGGATCCAAATAGAATTATTGTGGCGGAAAATGGTGAGATTATGGAATTTAATAAAGAAAAGGGAGTTTTAACCAATCAAAAAGTGCCGTCCGGATATGTTTTAGTCGATGGATTGGGAGTAGGTGACGTTGGAAATATCGTGCTTCGCGATCGTCAGGCCATGGCCAAAGATGGAATTTTTGTTTTGATTCTTACAGTCGATCATACATCTGGCAAAATTTTGACTTCACCGGATATAATTTCGCGCGGATTTGTTTATATGCGCGCCGCCGAGGAACTTATTCATCAAGCCAGAAATGAAGTGCGTAATATTTTTAGCACTCATAACGAAAAATATCCCATGGATTGGGATTATATCAAACGTGTGATTCGTGATGATCTAGGCGAATTCTTGTATCAAAAAACCCAACGTCGTCCAATGGTGATACCTGTAATTATTGAGGTGTAATCAGTTATAAGTCATTGATTTTAGTAAAAAACCCGCCAGAAATGGCGGGTTTTTCAATACTTCCTAACCTGAATTTCCAAGCATAAGCTTGAGAGATAGAGTTGATTTGAGAATCTGTTATTGCGATCCCGCCGTTCGCGAGCGGCGGGAGTGGCGATCTTAAAAAAGATTGCTTCGTCGTCCCGTCATAGCAGGGCTTCTCGCAATGACATAAAAGAAATAAATTTTGAGAATTCGTCCCGCCTGAAAATGCATGATTTTATTTTCTTATAACTAAATAATTACAATATTTGTCTTCGGCAAATCCAGTTTTTTGATAGAATTTTTTTAGCCAAGGAATTTTCTTCTCATATACAAGTCCGATTTGACAGATTTTTATTTTTTTTAGTTCATTAACCATCATTTTAACTAATTTTAGTCCGATTCCTTGTTTGCGAAATATTTTTTTTACAATTAAATCATGAATCATGGCATATCTCACGGAGTCGGTTATGATTCTACCGGCGCCTATGATTTTATCATCTTCTATACAAATCACAATAAAGTTGGAATTTTCCAGTGCTTTTTTATAATTTTCCCCTGGATAATACGGCTGATAAAAATCAACAATCAGTTTTTTGTATTTGTCTATATCTTTCTTTGTGACAATTTTGAATATTTTCATATTTAAATTTTAGTACTAGATAGTCCAGCGAGCTTTATTTCTATCGATTCGGCATGGTTGTCAGTATCTTTAGATATTTCAGAGATTATCTTTAATGCTTTCTTGGACTGAGTTAGAAAAGCGCCAAAATAATCTTTTTCGATCACGGATTTTTCAATATCAAGTGCGGTTTTCAATGCTTTTTTTAGATTAACTTTTCCTTTATTTGCTTTTTCTATTTCGCTTTTTAGAAAATCTATTGATTCAGTTATCCATGTAGAGGGAACTTTTTGCTCGTTAAATTCTATCAAAAATTTTTTAGCTTCAGGAATTAAGGAAGATAATTTGTTAGCATGTATCAATTCGTCATTGGATATTTTTTTCCAAAAATTTGCTGATTCAGGAAAAATTTTAGCATAATTTTGATATAATTTTGCAACACCTGCTTCATTTTTTGATAAAAGACTAATTATTTTCGCGCAATCATATTTATTTTCAAACATATTGTATATTTAATATTTTATACCTAATTTTTCTCCTTATTTTTATAATATATTATTTAAATGTGGCAAGTCAAATGATCTTAAAATTGGATTTTTTTAGTAAATGTCTTATAATTAATAAGTAGTAAGAATTAAGCAGTAAGATTTAAGATGGCTCGAAGAAGAAAATACCACAAAAAAAAACCAGGATGGGGGGAGAGCATTGATTGGTCAGTAAATCCCGATATAATGCGCGAAATTGGCGCAGTGGTATTTTTATTGGCAAGCATTTACTTATTTTTGGCTACTGTTAATGCCGCGGGAAGCGCAGGTGTGGCAACAATAAAATTTCTTTATCAAATTTTCGGCGTTTTCGGATATTTAATGTTTATTTTATTCGGACTAGTCGGTTATTTTTTGTGGAACCCTCAAAGAATTGAATTGCGCGCCACATCTTGGTTTGGCGGATTGATGCTATTTTTCTTTTTTCCGGCTCTAATTTCTCCTGCAGGAGGCACTATAGGATTGGCAATTTCTGATTTTTTTAAAAACCTGACTGGAACATTGGCAACATTCATAATACTTTTAGCTATAAATATTATTGGATTTCTGCTTTTATTTAATACTTCAATTAAAAAACTTTATGCTTCTTTTGTCAGCGGAGCCGAAGAAGATGTCCAAGGAGAAACTCCGGCCAAAGTTTCTGTCTTTACTACACTAAAAAATAGTTTTGGTAAAAAAGCTGTTGATCCTGCACAGGGAAAAATCGATCTAAAATCTGCAGGCGGTCAAACAGCATTAACAAATAAGAGTTTGGATTCCGAGTGGAAATTTCCGCCGCTTGATTTGTTGAGTATTTCTACTAGTCAAGCCACGAGCGGCAATATCGCAAGAAATGTGGAAATTATCGATAAAACTCTAAATGATTTTGGCATGGATGTGACCATGGGTGATGTTAATATTGGTCCAACTGTTACACAATACACCATGAAACCAGTAGAAGGCGTGAAATTAAGTCAGATTACAGCGCGTCAAAATGATTTGGCCTTGGCCTTGGCCGCGCATCCCATAAGAATCGAAGCACCAATTCCCGGCAAAGCCGCAGTGGGAGTGGAAATTCCTAATAAAATTTCGGCAATAGTAACAATTCGGGAAATTTTAGAGTCAGGAGATTTTAAAAAAGCCAAATCTAATTTATCCATTGCGCTTGGCCGCGATGTGGCAGGAAAACCTGTAATTATTGATCTTAAAAAAATGCCGCATTTGCTCATTGCCGGCGCCACAGGAAGCGGAAAATCAATTTGTATTAATTCTATTATTATTTCTTTTCTATATCAAAATTCGCCTGCAGATCTGCGATTAATTTTAGTTGATCCTAAGCGTGTGGAATTTACACCTTATAACAATATTCCGCATCTTTTGACTCCGGTGGTGGTGGAAACTGACAAAACAGTTAATGCTTTAAAATGGGCAGTTAACGAGATGGAATCGCGTTATAAAATACTATCAGCAGCTGGTTGCCGCGATATTAGCTCTTACAATCAAAATCCGGGCGAGGCTGGAAAACTGCCTTATCTTGTTGTGGTAATTGATGAGCTGGCGGATCTGATGATGAAATCAGCCAAAGAAGTAGAAGGCGCAATCGTGCGTCTGGCGCAAATGGCGCGGGCAGTGGGAATTCATTTGGTGATTGCCACTCAAAGACCGAGTGTAAATGTGATTACCGGTTTGATCAAAGCCAATATTGCTTCGCGTATTTCTTTTGCAGTGGCAAGCCAGATTGATTCGCGCACTATCTTGGATCAATCCGGAGCAGAAAAACTTTTAGGCAAAGGCGATATGCTTTATGAGAGTCCGGAGTTTGGCAAGCCAAAACGTGTTCAAGGCACATTAGTTAGTGAAAAAGAGATAAAAAGTATTACAGAATTTTTAAAACAAGCAGGAAGTCCGCAATTTAACGAAGACGTGCAAGTATTTGGCGCAAAAACAACCCTAAGCGGCGGAGGCGGAGAAATTGATGATAATATGTATGAAGAGGCCAAAGATTTGGTAATTGCCACTGGCAAGGCCTCAGCCAGTTTTTTGCAGCGTCGGCTTCGTATTGGATACGCTCGCGCCGCCAGATTATTGGATATTATGGAAGAACAAGGAGTAGTGGGTCCGGCTGAAGGCGCCAAACCCCGCGAGGTGTTGATGGGAGCAGATGATGATTCTAACTTTCCGTCCGATGATGCGAGATTAGACGAACACAAATAGTCAATATTGCATGATAACAAAAAAGACCGCTTAAATGCGGTCTTTGTGATTAACATGAAGTTGAAGTTCGCGAAGGTGAATAAATTCATCTTCGATCCATGGGCAGATTTGGCAAAACCAATCTTTGATTGTGGCCATAATCTGGCCAATTATCTGCCAAAAACTATGTTTGATACCATTATAAAAAACAATTTTATATTTAAATAAATTATTGCCGTTTGCAGCAAAACAATTTCTAGCGTCAGTGTTGATTTGAATATTCTGCATGGAATCGCAAATGATAAAAACATTTTCAGTATTTTTTGCAAGCTTAATGCCTTTAAGTTCTTTTTGCATTATTTTTTTGGCAAAAGCCAGATTTTCTTTTTTATCAAGCGATTTATCTTCCGGTATTATTACGTAATTATGAGTGCGTTTTAATCTCCGTCTCATAATATCGCGAAGAAATTTTGCCTCGGACACATTTGGATTTTTTAGATTGGTATGTCCCCCGCAGACAATGACTTTAACGAAATATTTATCCGTCAGTTTTCTAATCAAGAGACAAGCGAATTTTATATATTCTTTATATCGCAGATAATCGTCTTTTATTATTCCTTCATAGCCCAGGACAATAACAAATATTGTTTGCATTTTTGCACCTCGACTTTTTAAGGATCATGAAAAATAATTTGAAACAATAAAATTAATTATATATTTTCCGGTTATGATTTGTAAAGGGTCTTAAAATCAAAAAATCATACTTGGCTGGAAAAATTTGCTTAGTTATTACGGGCTTGATAAAATATAATTGAGGAGCAAAATGAAAGAGATAACAAAAAAATGGTTAGAATATGCAGACAATGATTTTTATGCATGCAAGGTATTAATGAAGAAATCAGACAAAAATCTTTATCCCAATTGTTATTATCATCTGCATCAAGCGGTTGAAAAATATTTAAAAGCGTATTTAGCAGAAAATAATATTAAAATTTTAAAAACTCATGATTTAGTTAATATTCTTAATGAAACTAAAATAAAATTACCCAAAGAATTATCTGGATTTATTGATGACTTAAATCCTTTTTATAATCCGATTCGTTACCCAGATAGCTTTAAAGAATTGAAAGAATTTTATACAAAAAGAGAATTAAATAATTATTTTAAATTAACTAGGGAAACAATAAAATGGTTGCATCACAAGTTGATAGAAATAAATTAATCAAGGAATATGTAGATAATCTATCTCGTGAAATACAAATAGACAAAATTGTATTTTTTGGCTCCGGTGCAAGGGGAAAATTGCGGGAAAATAGCGATCTCGATTATATTGTAATTTCCAATGATTTTAAGAAGATGGGTTTTATGAAGAGATTGCAATTGCTTTCACATTCAAGAATTGGACTTTCAAGAAAAGTGCCAATGGATATTTTAGGATATACTCAAGAAGAATTTAAGACAATGGCCAAGCAGAATGTATCGATATTATTATCAGAAGCAAAAAGAGAAGGTCAAATCGTATATTCAAAAAAGTTATCTTAAAATCAAAAAATCCGCTGCGAATTTCGTTCTATGTCGTTTAAAACATAGAACGCAGGAGTATTCGAAGCGGATTTTTGAATTCAAATGATTTGAATAAATTAGGTCGCCTCGCCGTAAAGCTCGGCGACCTTTTGTGTTAGGGAATGTGGACGAAGTAGAGATCGTAGCGATCTCCAGATTCGTCCTCTTTATTGTCTTTAAGTGTGTCGAAGTTCTCGGTCTTCATTACTTCGAGTTCTTCGACTAATTTTTCTGCGCTTTCAGCGATCTCCTGAATCGTTTCCGGCGCATCTTCTGGTTCATCGACGAAGTATTTGCACCTGCAATTAAAGCAGGTAAACACTACGCCGTAGCCGGATTTTTTCGAGACGGGAATTCTCACTATTGCCCCGCAATGGAGGCATAGAATTTTTCCCTTCTCCTTGGTTTTTTGTTTTTTTTCTTCGCGTTCTCTCTGCAGTTTGTTTAGTATTCTTTCTGCCTCGAGAAGTTGAAGAAATTTTTTCTTATTCAATTCCCTTTCCACTCTTTTCACCTCCTTTTTGATTTTAGAATAGATTTTAAAGAAGAGAATTTAGAAAGTAGACATCACCTCCTTGAATTATGTTGTCATTTCCCCAGAACGTTATGCGAATAAATGGAAATACCGGGATTATGATATATTGTAATCCCCGATATACTCCACAACCACAGCACCAATGCGCATTGTAATTTGCAGGATTCTTTTTAATCGCAAAAGAACCACATTCGGGACAAGGTACTTTTGCGATTACTTTTTCGCCTAAGAAAATTACTCGTCCCCAGCTCGAAAAGTATTTTAGGAGATTTTCAAAATCTCCATTGCCTATCAATGTGAAGGCAAGATTTTCAACAATCCATTTGCCTTCTTGAGATTCCATGGGTATTCTTCTGCCAAGCAGGATTTCAGCGGCTTTATAGCCATTTCCATCCATTGCTTCGCGCGCCAATTCCCATCTTTTATTCCAGATTTCTCCAGGGCTTTTTGCATTTTCCTCATCCGGAACAGGAAGATAAGGATATTGAAACAGGTTCATTTGCATTTTTACGCCTCCTTTTAATATTGTTGTTTTCAGACAACAGAATATTTCACAAGATCATTTAAACATGTAATTGTCTAAGTATTTAAACAAGATTGTGAAACAATCTGTTGGCTAAAATTTTACTGGAAGATTAAGAGAGATGCGAATAGACAATATTATATATCTAATCCGCATCTCTTATTCGATTTTTTAGGTTGCCCACACAGCTTCAAAGTTGCAAGTTCCATATGAGGCTATATCAGCCTGAAGTCGAGGAGTGTAAACAACATCTTCCTCTGTCAGCTTTTTGCCACGGAGTTTTTCCACTTCGTCGTGGCTTTCTCCTTGTGATACCTCCCATAATGCTCTGACGGAAACAATTCCACCGGCATCATTAATCCTGTAGCTTTCTCCGTCTCTCAATTGGGCAAATATCCGAGGTTCGGGAAGCTGTTTTTCTTGTTCTTTCCACTCGTTTTGATCATTGAGAAAATAGATATACATTCTCTTACCTCCTTTAAAATATTTGTTGTTTTAGACAACTAAATATTTTCACGTTTGAAAACATCATAGTCGGCTAAAATATAAAAATATCAGGTTGCTCCGGCATAAAAGCCGGAGCAACGTGTCTACTTAAAATTCTTTGCATTCAGCCAATCGAGCACTTTGTCGTGTGCCCGATGCTGAGGCAAGGATGCCCAGTGTTCTGCCGTTTTTTTATCAACGGCAAATTCCTGGGCTGGGCGAACGATCATTATTTGTCCGACCTTTTCTTCGGTCGGATTTTTATACTCCCTTTCCCAGTTAACGCTCATGCCAAGTGTTGAGCTGACACATGGCATGATCTCTTTTTCGAGATAATCATGGTCTGATTCTGTCATTATTTTTTCACCTCCTTTTTCCTCTTTTGAGGAAGTTTTTTTATAAGCCCAGTATTTGTTCTTCGAGATGAAGCTGAAATGCTTCAAACTCCAGAACAAGTCGGGTGACACTCTCTTTGTCTGATTCAATTTTCTTCCACGAATGAAAGGAGAGAATCCGACTCTGAGGGACAGTAATTACTGCCCAATGATGCGTAATGGAAGTATAGCAGTAAAATCCTTCCATTGTGTTCGAGGGTATGATCCCTTTAATCTCAATTGTTGGGACAACATACGTCTCGAATTTGGCAAAGATTGTTATGAATTTTTCATTTGAAACCCCAAACTTTTCTTTGCCCCGTCCTCCGACTATACCATTGTATACACCTATTAATGTATTGCTTTGGTTTAGGCACAATACATTTTCAGTGTTTTCTCTGAAAGACAGCAGGAGGTCACTGAATTCCTCCCTCTCGATGGGTTTGGGAGACATTTCTTTTTTCCCAGCCCAATGCCAGAATTCAGAGAAGATTTCTTCTTCTGTCTTTTTCCGACATCTTTGGCAAATACCATTTCGATATAAATCTCGTTCCGTTATTTCTTTGTCTATCGGGAACAAGATATAAGCGAGATGATAATGGCATTCATTGCATGTGACCGCAAAAATCCGGAGAATTCTTTTCTCGTCCGAATTTTCCGGCAGTTCCTCTGTTAGTGACAGTTCATCGACGTCTCCCTCAACAGGTATTGATATGAACATGCCTTTTTGTCTGGATTCCTTTTTTTCTTCGAGAGATTCAAGTTTTCCTCTTTCTTGGAAAGTCAACAGGATCGATGGAAAGTAATACATTTTCTTACCTCCTTTTTTGTGTGCGGATTCCAAAAATAGGCGGGCGCATAAAAGCACCCGCCAATGTTCAAATTAATACCGTCCCATATTTGGGATCGGTTCCGGTGGAGAAATCGAGGGTAGTTCTACAACTTCCTTTCCCCGATGTCCCATTTCGAAGGTTCCAGGAGTAGGGAAATTCTTTTTCAGGACCTTCTTTTTCTTTTCGCTTGTAAGGAGAGCTCGGTGCAACCCGTTATTGCTCCAACTCTCTTCAATTATCCAGGTTGCATCCTGGATAGTTATATTTTCGAAGAAATCAAAACAGCAGTTCCCCCATGAAGCCTGCCGTTTCTTTTCTTCCTCGGATAGAGTTTCTTTTTGTATCTCTATTCGACCGTCAGTAACATAATGAGTCACTGACTTATTATTTCCATCAAACTCCTGATGGATTCTCTGGTAAAAAGAATTGTTCTGGAGCATCTCAATTTTATCTATTTTTTGCTGACCCAGCCATTCTTCATATTTTTCACTGCGCCAATAGGCATAGGCATTATCTGTGCCATTGTAGACACAGAGCCAGCCCGGCTCCGTGAAAGGAAACACAAATGCTGTTCCTTTCCGAACAGCCCGTGATTCCGGAATCGCCACAATATAGCGATTCAGTGTATCTTTCACCAAGAGATATACCTCCCAGCTCCAGATTGAGAAGGGGAATTTTGTGTCCCCTGTCACATTAACCTTTCTTGTGGCCATTTAAAGCCACCTCCTTTTTTTTATTATTGCCTGATTTTCAGACAACTAAATATTTTCATTCTTGAAAACATCATAGTTGGCTAAAATACGAAAAGACTAGGTCGCTCGGGCGTAAAAGCCCGAGCGACATTGTTGTTTTTGCGAGCTTAAAGGAGCTGCCATGCTGGCATGCCTCTATAGCTAATAACCCATTTAGGCACAGAGTGTGCCATAAATGGGTAGGCGGATTTATGTGTAGAATACTTTTCTCGACTCATCCCAGAGCACGTTTTTCGCTTTTGCTCTGTCGATAAGTTCTTTCTTTTCTTGCTGATACTCTTTTTCAGTTATCAGCTGTTCCAATGTAGCAGACGTGATAGATACGTATGCCACATTGAACCATGTTTCCTCTGGGCACCAATGTTCTTGGAAATCTCCTCCAAAATATGTGCCCTTATTGTCTTTGATCATTCGAAGAATTTCTTTTTCTTCTTCAGAATAAAGAAATCTCCTTTTGAAATATATCCCAGGCATGAGCCAGGGCAACGCCCTTTTGCCCCTTGTCCCATGGCTATCCATGTATTGGTTGTGGCGCTTCTTGATAAGCGCCATCTCCTCTTTTCGATCTGCCATGTTAACCATTTTGCCTTCCTCCTTTTTTATTTTTTGTTGTTTCAGACAACTAAATATTTTCGATAAGAAAAGATCATAGTTGGCTAAAATAATTGAAAAAAGAATTAGGTCGCTCGGGCGTTTACGCCCGAGCGAGTTGTGAATTAAACCCAGAATTTCTCAATCTGGGTTTCAATTTCTTTCATTTCCTTTTCTATTTTCTTTTCTTGTTCCACGAAGGGAACAAGAAGCTCAGCACCGCGAGCATTAATTTTATTCTTAAGCTCGTCGATCTGATTTTTCCATTCGGAAAGAGTCTGGTCGGCATATATCGCCGACCACTTCTTCTTTGAATTTTCCTCCTTTTCTTCTTGGTTTTTCTTTTTTCTTTCCGAAATCTGCTGCATTGCTGCAGTTTTTTCTTCTGTGCATACAGCACAGTTTTCCGGAAAGTTTATTGTCCATCCGCTTATGGGACATTTGTCCCAGTGTGAGCTGGGACAACACGAATCACCATCTGATGAACAAGCAATTACGGCAAGGTTTTCAAATTTACATTTCCTTGCCGGAATTCCTTTTTCGAGGTGCCAATATATTTTCTTAGCCTCCCTGCTTTCCAGTTTTCCAGCTAGGGTCTCTTTTACTTTTTCGAGACCAATCTGTAGGATATCATCGTATGAAACGTACAACGATATCCATACTCTTGACAGATCTTTAGCACTCGGACTTGGGGACACTTTAATATGTTTTTCGAAAATACTGTGGAATATTTCCACCTCTCTGGGGGTGATCCCCCGTTCCGGGTTCTCGTTTCCCGAATCTTGAATAAGAACATAGTCTCTCATTTTTTCTACCTCCTTAAAATTTTTTGTTATCTCTTGCCCAGTATAATCTCTAGATTTATACTGGGTTTCAGACAACTAAATATTTTCAGAAATTGAAAACATTGTAGTTGGATGAAAAAGATTGAGGAGAGAGCTAAATAACTCTCTCCATGTTTTTTCATTAATTCGACTCAAACTGGAATGGTGTGACTACTATCGTTTTCATTTCTTCCAATGTCAAATCGTTGAGATACCGAAGTATTTCATCGGGATTGTCGGGACTAAGTGAAAGTCGTTCAAATGCTTCCTCACTATCCCGATTTGAGCCGTCGCTCCAATAGCCGATGGTTTCCCCGCTTCTTGTAAGAATGGTTTCGTTATTGGTATCAGAGAGCGGCAATCCCCATCCCGTGAGCCGGTATCCCGTCTTGAAAAGCCTCATAGCTTCTTGGAAGGTCTCCTTTTCCTCCCTGATAGCAAGATCGTCAATGATCTTGCGTTTCCAACTTTCCAGTCGCTGGATTTCTTTTTCGATCTCCTCGATTCGTTTATTCATTTTTTACTACCTCCTTATTTTTATTCTCAACAACTGGATCCCGCCGTTCGTGAACTGCGAGATTACAGTTGTCTACCACCATTCACGTTAAGTTACATAGTGGTTAATAAAGGAAGTTTGATGCAAAAAGAAAAAGAAATCTACTTTTTTTACTAATCTGTAAAGAAATACTTTACTTCATTTATATACCTGTTGAGTCGATTTTGATATTCAAATATATTTTTTCCTCGTTTTTCCTCCCGGGCAGGTTAAGGACTGCCAGCCTTTTCAGCCAGAAGAAATCGGACAATACCGATTACCTGGCTGATTTTTCCTTCAATCCCGCGCCTGCCGCCGATGACGGTGTGGCGGGGATGACTTTCCCAAGATTTTCTTGTGGCCATCTCGAGCTCTTGGGCCCGCTCGAGCGGCTCAAAACGAGAGTCATTGCCGGCTTTGCCGTATTTATCCGGCTCAGCCGTGGCCAATGACTCAAGATGAAGCACTGCCGCGTAGCGAGCCAGTGCTTCATCTTTTTTCACTCCATAGCGGGAGCAGAATTCCTCTGTCCCGCCGGGGGTGTAGGCGGCGCCGTCCAAGACGCCGCGGTCACATACCAGCAATCGGCAGCCGTTTTGGCTGGCCGAAAGCTGGTATGCTTCCTCCATGGAGGTCTGAAGCGGCAGTACTGCGCTTTGAAACGCTGCCTGCCACTCCTCGCTCCATTGGAGGTCTTTTCCCGGGAGAGGAAAGCCACCTTCCAAAAGAACGGTGGCTACTTCGGGAACCAATTTTATCTGATCCCGAACTCCTCCTTGAGGGCCCGGAGTGTGGTGGTCTTGCCAGAGCAGGGGCCTCCGGTCAAGACGATTTTTCTGATTTTGTTAGTGGTTGTCGTCACGACAAACCACCTCCTTTCCTAAATAATTATTGTCTTTTGGACAACTAAATATTTTATAAAACATCATAGTTATCTAAAAGAAAATTAGACGGAAGAATAATTCGTTAATTCCACTTCTCGATTTATACTCGAAGCAGAAAAAAAACTAAATTACTCTTCCGGGCAGTTGGGGATGCCAGCCCATTGTTTTTTAGTTGCTTGGCAGTCCTTTGACTGCCAAGGCTTTGTTTTTGTAACGCTTATCGGAGGTGACGTCCTCCGCCGACGTTGCCCATTCGGGCAGAATGAAGCCGTTGGCGGCCTCTTCGCTCTCGAACTCGCATTCGAGAGTTACGAGACCGGCCAAATGGCCGAAGTACTCGTCGACTTCGAGGATCAATCCCTCGTAGTCGATCGAGCATCGGGTTTTCTCGACCCTGGCACCTTCGGTGCGGCGCCATAGGGTCTCGAAAACCCACTCTGGGATCGAGGTCTCCCACTCGCTGCGAGCGAGATCCCCCTCTCCCTTTACTGTCAGGAAGTACGCGTTGCCCTTCTGGCGAACGCGCCCTTCCCCTTCGGTGGTGAAAAGATAGCCCTGTTTGATGGCTACTCCCTCACCCAGAATTGTTGCTGGCGGCAGTGCCGCCAGCTTGAATTTCTTTTCTATTTCGGTGGTCATTAAAGACCACCTCCTTCCTTATTATTTTCCCTTTTTATAGGGAAGAATCCGTTTAGGAAGCAGGAGTTCCGCTTTTTGTAAGAAGCAGGATCATCCTAAACGGATTCTTCACCATAAATTTATTCTTTTTCGTCCTTATTAGGACTCATCAGTACACCATACCCAGAGGATAATAATCCGGCGGCGGGATGTGTAAAAAGAAATTAACAGGAGAAAAAACTTTCGCAACTTCGTCATAAGACAAAGATGGATAAGTTTTTTCTCCTGAGTAGTTTTTAAAGAGGATACCAGCCTCATTTTCTACTTTTTGAACTTGGCCTTAAGATCGGCCAAAGAAAATCCTGATTCGGATTCCTCTGGTGTCGATTCTTGGCCAGGTTCGGTCGTGCTCTCGCCCTCGGGAGAGAGCATTGGTTCGTCTTCGGGATAGGGCGGCTCAAGCCGCACTAACGAAAGCTGGAAAGTGCTGGTTGTTACCAACTCTCTCCTGATGCTTGCGTAGTACGCCTTGCCTTCTACCGGTTCCCTTGCGGAGTTGCGATCAAGCACGAATTTTACGTGCTTGGAACCTGCTTCCCATTGGGTTTCGCCGGTTTTGGGGTGACGCCCCTTGCGGAACGAAAGTTCGAGCCAATAGCCGTTGGAAACTTGTTCCTCGGCATACTGGCGATCGGATTCGTACCGCTCCCGCGTTTTTGCCTGAACTACGGCATCGGTGAGGATAATATTTTCAATAAAATCCTCACGCGCAAATTCGCGCGGATCAGGCTTTTTGGTCCAGGACACCATGACAGTGCCGCCTTTATAAATCTTGGCGGTTGCCACAATGTCCCTTTTTTCTCGTGCTCGCACCACCGCGATGGTGGCAGTGTCGTATTCGGTCAGTCCGCTATTGGACGTTGACCAAGCGACATGCCTTTCGTCGGGGTGCTGACAGTAGTTATTGCAAGTAAGCGTGAGCTCATGCTCATCGCTTGTTTCTGTCATTGCGCCGCCGCAAAGCGGGCAACTTGGAAACAAAACGCGAATGCGATTATTCGCATCGTGTGTTACCTGCCCGACGTCAATGGAGTCAATGGGGAATTGCCCCGGAATGGCTCCGATTTCGTCTTCCAGTTGTCGGACGGTCTCGAGTTGCTCGAGCGTTGGTCCGCCAACCGGCGTTTTGACAACCTCGCATTTAAATGCGCCAGGTTCGTCGCAACGCTCGGTGGCTGTCCAACGAAGAGCCAGCTCGTCTGGCATAACGCGACGCCAGATGTAATTGCCGTCGCTTTTATGGCAACGGACATCATCTGTGTCGCGTTCACGCCGTGAACCGTCTGGTCGAATCACCCAGCCGTCGCCGCATCCTCTTGCTCCTCCGCGGCGATGCCAGGCAGTAAAATTCAAAAGAATTTTTCCCGATGCAACTTGGGCATCGAGAAAATTCTTTGCGCTTTCTGCTTTGGTTATGAGATCGGAAGCCAAATTGAAAGCTTCCACTGCAGGCAGGAATTTTCCTTCATTCACTGCTTTTGTTATCTCATAAACCAAACGCCCAAGAGACTTGCGCTCTTCTTCGGAAAGCGACAACTCGCCGGCATTTGCCAGCTCGTCACGCAATCCTATTTCATCGAGCGCTTTGACGCGGTTATCAATTTTCCGCGCCTCGGTCTCCATCTGGGCGTTTCGCGCCTTGTAGTCCAGGGCTTTTTCGATTCTTGCCCTGATTGGTTCAAGCAGGCTCATGGCTTCGCGCGGTTGAGCTCTACGATAGCTCTCTTCCGGCAGATACCTTTTTACCTGCTCTACCTGGTAGGCCAGAGATTGGTTTCCGTACCAGCTTGACTTTCCGGCTTCCTCTTCGGAAATGCCATACTGGTCATACTGGTCGAAATCAATCCGACCAAACAGTTTTTCGACTTCCGCAAGCGCCTGGCGCGCTTCACTAACGCGGAGGTCGAAATTTATTCTCTCATCCTCTTCGGCATCAAGCCGGGCTTTGATTTTAATTGCCTCGGCTTGTTTTTTTTCTGCTTCTTCTTGGGTGCGGAACCATCCAAGGTACCGCCATTCACCCCAAGAGTTGCAAGTTAAGGCCGAAAAGGCCTGCGCCCCCGTAATTTCATCAAAAATCCTGGGCTTATCCGTTTCCGGAAGCGGCTCAAGACCCTTGACTTCTACGTGGCGCGAAGGATTATCCTGAGAGAATTTCTCCCAGGCCAAGTCCAGCCGACGGGCTTCGATTTTTTCACGAAGCTTTACCACGTCGGTTCCCTGGATTGAGGTGTATCCTTCATCCTTTAGCGCTAGCTGATAGCTCACGCCTGAAGGAATGAGGTTTTCCGTCTCTGGCTGGGAAACCGTCTGGATGGTAGTCACCGACACTTTGATGGTGACGGTCTGCTTTTGCGCCCACGAAGAATATTCGTACGACACCTTGCAAACCTCGTTGCCGATTTCTACGGTGTCGGGATTTTCCTGCCTGATATAATTCGCGTCCTCATCAGACACGAATATTGACCTTGGCAGGGTGAGGTCAATTTTTTGCTCCGCTATCTGCCGGAGCGTATAGACATTGCCCAGCCGTTCGAGGTAAATCTTGGTGATTTCCTCGCGACTGAGTTTGCCTCTGGCTGCGCCACCTGATTTGGCCTGCAAATCCGAGAGTTCGGCGTTCGTCTCCTTGAAAATCTCGTTTTGCAGGACCGCTGCGGCGAGTCCATCTGCCAGCGCCTTGGTTGCATCCAAGCACTGGTTTGCCTCTACTTTTTCAACCTTGACCTCTTGGCCGTTGAAGATGTGAACTAAATCACACATCACGGTCTGGGTCTCGGTTGAAAAAGCATAGTTTCGGCGGGTAGTCGCAGCTAGCTGTGGAGCAATCTCTAATAGCCAGCTGGGGTCCACCTTGGTGATCATAGACACCAAGTTCAGGACGCATTTTCGCCCCCTCGTATTGGTGAACTCAATGTCCTTGGGAAGGCCGACTATCCAATCGGGTGTTCCCGCGACCACGCTCTCGCGAGCTTTCTGCCGGGCGCCACCTTTGCCGTTGCGGTATTCGCCGCCTCTATTTTGATAGAGGTGGTCTACCATTCCGGCTGTGCAGGCGCGCTTTATACTCTCGCGGTCGTGGGTTGATCCAAATCGGATCTCCTTTTTAGCCATCATCGCAAGATGCTGGCGAATTTCCTTGGCTTTGTAATAAGCCTTGGAAAAAACGCCCATCCCTTTGATTTGGCCGTTTTGCAGTCCCTGACAGGCATTCCAGAGGTCGAGTTCGGCAAGTAAGTCGCTCGAATCTTCCTTTGTGTAAGCCCGCCAGCTATTACTTCTGTCGCGAAGCCCGCCGACCTCAAGGATTGCGGCGATGGTCAAAACATCATCCGCTACCCCAAGCCGGTTGGCTTCCACAATCATGCGCGCATACTGCACGCTGCAGGGGAGCTTTGTCATTAGATGGCCGATTTTGGTGACCTGACCATCTTCGGTCATTGCCCCTAGCGCGTGCAAAGCTCGCTTGGCATCAAGTAATGCTGCCTTGTCCGGCTGGTGAAAAAACTCCAGCTTGGTGGCATCAAAGCCCGCAGCCGCAAGTCGCAGAACCAGCTGATCCAAACGGACCCGCTGGATTTCCGCGGTCGGAAATTCCTGCCGGTTTTCGGTTTTACCGCAGAGGATATAAACACCCTCTTTGGTACGACCTGCCCGACCTGCTCTTTGTTTGCAATCGGCCTGGCTGATTTCTTTGAGGTAAAGTCCCTCAATTCCGTCAGCCAATTCCAGACGCCGCTCCAGTCCTGAATCCACCACGGCATCGATGTCCGGAATGGTAACACTTGTCTGTGCTACGTTCGTGGACACGATCACCTTGGGTTGGTCGAAACGCCGGAAGCAGGCGCGTTGGTCACTGTGTTCCAGCTGGCCGTGCAAGGGAAGCACTATAGCTGTTTCACCGAGCTCGGATTTGATCTTGGAAATTGTTTCCTCGATCTCCTTTTTGCCCGGCTGGAAAACCAGCACGTTTCGCCCTTCTTTGGCCAGTCGAATTGCCTCTTCCGCCGGATTTGCCATGGACTGCTTTTCTTCTACTGGATAAAGCCGTCCCGGTACCTCGATTACTGGGCAGTTATTGAAAAACTGCGCCAATGAGGTGCTGTCCAGCGTGGCTGACATGATCACGACTTTGAAGTCGCAACCTTCTGTCAGCCGTTTGTTTGCCCATGCCACGAGGGTTTCGATGTTTCGATTCCACTCGTGTACCTCATCAATGATGAGGACCTGGGCCCTGCCTGAACCCGTTATTTCACGAACGAGCTGGAGCCCATCTGTGCAGAACAGAATCTGAGCTTGATAATCATCTTTGGCCTCATAGGCGGTTCTGTAACCGACTTCTTGACCTCCGATTTCCACTTCCATTTCCTCGGCAACCCGCATGGCAACCGAGGTTGCAGCGAGCCGTCTGGGTTGAGTCACAACCACCCTATATCCTTTTTCCGCCAAATACTGCGGAACCTGGGTGGTTTTCCCGGCACCTGTCTCCGCCGTGATGATGAGAGCAGAGTTTTTCTCTACCGCATCAAGAATCTCCTCGCGGAAATCCTCGATCGGCAGAAATCCTTTTTCTACCTTATTTGTGGGCATTTAGCCCACCTCCTTTCATTTTTTTGTTTTGTGTCTGCGGCTATTCCGCCTTGTGGGCGGACTGCCATTGACAGTCGTGCTATTGCGGGCGAATGAAATGAGCGCGGCAATCTAATGCCATAAAGATCTTTTGAATTAGATTGCTTCGTCGCATTCCTCCTCGCAATGACAAAAAGTAGTCGGTCTAGTTATCGAGTTCTTCCATGGCCTTTTGCAATTGCTCGGGCACATTTTGGAACACGTATCCGCTGTCAGTACGATGCTCTTCGTACTTTCGGCGGAACCATTTTGCCTGCTCTGGCGTTGGTTTTGGCGGACAGTAGCGGATGCTGTGACGCTGAATCCCGGAATTGCTTCCGTTCCAGCAAATCATCAGAGCATCCTTTATGTCCCCCCAGCGCCAGATGGCGTCGCCGATTGCTCCGCCCTCGTGCCTGTAGGCAGGAATATCCTTGCCATCTGGTCCGATGACGGAGTAGCGGGTGTATGATCCCATCCCAGATGTGCGTGCATAGTGCATCCGCACTTCTGTGTAGAGATCACATTCGGCAATCTCCGGAGGTTCGATGTCGCCGATTTGACTGGCAACTTCATAGTCCTCATTAGTGCCGAACATTATCAGTCCAGAGTCGTGATCAAAGACGAAAATATTCTCGCCTTTTTGCAGGTAGCCTTTACCAAGTTTCGCCAGCGCTAAAAAATTCTCACCTTGCTGGCTTAAAATGGTGGTACCGCTCAAGGCTTTGATCTCGCCTTCGAAATGGTCGAATGTCAGGACATGCGTCGGATCCGCATCTTTGGCTTCATAAGCCATAAGATACGGTCCGGATGATTTTTTGAGCATCTGGATCTTATAGATACCTCCATCTCGGAGGTCATCTTTGGACCAGATCTCAATCTGTCCTGACTCGAGCCACTTTCTGAACCCCGCGCCATCTTTTGAAGCAGTAATGCTTCGCAAAATGGCAATCTTTGATTCATTGACTTTCACTTTTTTTCACCTCCTTTGTTTTGATTTTAGACAACTTTTCCCTTATTACAGGGAAAAATCCGCTTCTGACGCAGGAGTGTTCAAAAAATGAACTATCAGAGGCGGATTTTTCACTATAAATATTTTTCCCAATAAAAAAAGCGGCATAAATAATTGTCGCTGTTTATGCCGCTGTTTCAATTGGTTTGGTGGAAACAAAAAGATCAACAGCGACGAAAATCTTTTTATCTCCGCAAAACCAATTGATATTTATTTTCTTTTTCGCTCTTGTTTGAGCTCATCAGTGCAACATAACTTTATGTAGTTGCAAAAAGAAAATTACGAGAGGAAAACCTGTTAATCTCGCTCTATATTTCAATATGACTATAGAGCAAGAAAAACTAAATTTACCCTCTCGGCTAGTTTTAAAGACTAGCGAACTTAAATCCCCTTTATTTTCCCGATCCGGCGGGTCTGTGACTGGTTATGCTTGCACAGTTGCAACCATTTCCAATCTCGGATCAACTCACACTCGGCAGTGAGCGCCGCCCCATTTCGGGGCTATTTAATTTTCCCTCCCCATCCACAGCATTATGATTTGGCTGTGGTCTCAAGATCGGTTCTTTGCCTGCAAAGGCGTAAGAACTTTTCCTTTAAGGGAGGTTTGGCGATCGCTCACCGCGGCACGGAATTAACCGTGCTTGGCGATGAGAACCGGTCCGTTCCTGCCGTCGTCGTAATAGACGGCAGAGAACCGATGGACGATCTGGTGGAAAACCACCAGGTACGTCCATACGGCCATTGGGCCGGTCAGGACGACCTCCTGTCGATTCTCGGCTGGAGCCGAGTCAATGATCGTCAGGATATTTCTCCCGACGATATTGACGGCTTCTGCCACCGAGGTCGTCAGGTTTAATCGTCCTGCGACTTCCTCAATCTCACACCCCGCGTACAACGCGGAGTTTTTGAGACCGAGGTCTATCATCATTTTTTTCATCTCCTTATGGTCGGGCATATGGCACGCCCTTTCTTATTCGCAACAACTGGAGGGTTCTGAAAATTAATTCAGAACACTCACAGTTGTCTGCTTATTAGCCTATAAGGATTAAGTTATAAGCAATAAGTATAAAAGGAGTTTTTCAGACATACGGAAGCGGGAGGTAAATGAATTCTTAAACCATACGCTTTTCGTATGTCTGTCTATATATTTTTAGTTTAGTTTTACAGGCCCTAAGTCCTCCAAAACCTCTAAACCACATATAGTTTGCTACACTTTGGCAGTAGCCAGCGTTTAGTTATTAATGTACAAAGTAATGTCCTTCTTAAGGATTGGTTAGGGAGGAAATATTCCGCCCTAACTCTCCCCAAGGAGAGTGGCAGGCATAGTGGTCTTGACCATGGATTCTCTTTACTCGCCCCTCCTGAGGGCTTTCCAGAGGCCACAGCTGCGATCCCTATTGCTTAAACAGGGGTAGACCCTGATTATGTTTATAATCCGGCGGGCTTACCTGTTGCCTTTTTCATGTAACCCGTAACATATAACATGTAACAGGTCAAAAAAGAGCGAGTCAGGATGTTTTCCCGACTCGCTCTTATATATTTCGTATATATGTTGAGCGAATCTAGTTAAACACTCCTGATGTTTAATGTTGACTCGTCTTTTTATAAAATTATGTACGTACCTCTGTAACCTCGAGGCGATTCAGGGCTTCTTATAGAAGCGGAACAGGTATGTTTATGCAGTGTGTAACCCGTAACATATCTGTTCTACTTCTGTAAGCGGCTAATTTCTAATTGTTAATGACCGAGTATACCACATAATATATAGTTTGTCAAGAGTCTGTGATACAATTCACATAACACGTAGCATGTAACATGTAGCATAGACTTGACGTATATATAATACATATTGTATTCTATATATGGTATATTATTTAATTTTTAAGGTTCTGGGTAATTTATTCTGAAGAGGGAAGTATAGCATAATTCTAATAGCTTGTCAATTGTCTGTGACACGAATTATGTAACACATAGCACGTAACATGTAACACGTAACAAAAAAAGGAGGCAAATGAGATTTCATGATAGATTAAAAGTACTAGTGGATGAGTATGCACATTTTGTTTATAAAATTTCGAAACAATTTCCCAAAGAGGAAATTTATGGAATTACATCACAAATTCGCAGAGCGTCATTGTCAGTTGCATTGAATTACATAGAAGGTTATTCACGCAGAAGAAAACAAGTTATGCTTAATTTTTATGAAATATCGTTTGGTTCACTGAAAGAATCAAAATATTTACTTGGCTTTTCGTTTGAAGAAAATTATTTAAATAAAACAGAATTTGATTTTAGCAATAAACTAGCAGATGAAATTGGTGCAATGCTTTATTCAACAATTCAAAATTTGGAATATAAATAATTGTTATGTGATATGTGTTACGTGATACGTAAGAAAGGACAAATATGAATTTAAACATTTTACAAAATATTGGACTTTCACAGGGGGAAATTAAGGTTTACAATGTACTGTTGGAGCAAGGAGAGCAGTCGGCCGGGGATATCATTAAAAAAACCGCGCTGAAGCGCGGAGATTGCTATAATAAGATATATGGTCTAAAGAAAAAGGGACTAGCTGAAGAGTTTAGTAGAAATAAAAAAAAGTATTTTCGCCTTGAACATCCTAATAAAATTAAAGAATATATTGATGCAAGAGTTCAGTTAATTGAAGATAGTAAAAAGGAGATTGATTTATTTTTACCGGAAATTATTAGCAAATTCATTTTTATTTCTAATAAACCAGGAATTAGATATTTTGAGGGGATCGAAGGCATAAAACAAGCATACAAAGACACTTTGAATAAAACTGCAATCGAAACCGGCATTAAAGCAATTATTTCTCCTTCTGATCCGCATCCAACATTAGCAAGATGGCTAAAAAACATTTATGTCGCTCAAAGAGTGCAAATGGGCATTAAAGCGCAAGTGATTGCCTCAGAATCGCCGGATGCATTTTCTTATAAGAAAAAGGATGAAAAAGAATTAAGAGAAACCATTTTGGTTTCAAAGGATAAATATTCATTTAAGATGGAGATTGATATATACGCTGGCAACAAGGTTGCTTTTATTTCTTTCATAAAAGATGAATTAGTAGCTTTTATTATCGAGAGCAAAGCTGTTTATCAGACAATGAATGCTTATTTTGATTTGCATTGGGATACTTTAAGGAAAAAATAATTTATTTATTTATGTCTGCAACTTTT
>Ga0265297_10002532_pt1 | contig 36710 bp, 17 predicted proteins | sample Munlanlwell13791_FD_192502 | JGI IMG/M metagenome (GOLD analysis project Ga0265297, IMG submission 192502) | Leachate microbial communities from a municipal landfill in Southern Ontario, Canada - Leachate well 137-91 | ecosystem: Engineered > Solid waste > Landfill > Unclassified | place... | reverse complement strand
CCGGATGTGCTCGCGGCCCACGCATACCTGCGCCAGAAGCGCACGCAGGACACGGAAACCGCCGCGACAATCGCGCTGTTCTCGGAATTCGCCTACGACCAGCTCCGCTATGTTTCCATCGGCGGGAAGAGGGTCGACAAGGCCCAGGAGCACTCATGGCGCGACAAGCTGAGCGGAGAGCACGATGCGGGCAAGATGATGTCATTCGCCTCGGACGTTTCGGTGAGGACGCTCAAGCATGCCGTCCGCATGGCGTGCTCGATATTCCAGATTGCCCAGATAGAATCCGAGCTGAAAATAAGCCACGGCGTCCGGGTCAATCCGGTGGAGTTTTCGGACTTCCTTTCAGCGTTCCTGGATTCCCTGAAGCTGTCGCTCACATACGACCGCCGCTTCATACCTGCGGATTTGCCGGGCCAACTGGACAAGACGCACGCCGAAATGCTCGATGCGGTCTTTGCCGACCTCGCATCAGCCATGGACACCAACAGCTTCTACCAGACGAGCATGATTCTCGAGGATTTCCTCAAATCATTCGATAACGGCGACTTTGCAAAAGCGCAGAACACGAAGAACCAGGTGGCCAAGCAGCTGAAAAGCGGGGCAAACCCCCCGCTTCAGGCGGCCTTCGGCATCATGGAGTCAAAACTTAGGAACAAGGAAAAGGCCGATATGGACGCCCTGCTGGAAAGGGCGCTTTCAGACGCCGCATGAACTGGGGATGATGCTATGGGCAACTTCGGTGCTTCAGCAGAATGGCGCAAAACTGTGATTACATGACTAACCCAACCCGGAAAGGACGGATAGCCCGATTTGTAGACGCGTTCAAGGCCGGGGTAAAGGCATTCAGGGACTCCGCCCCGCTGCACGAGGAGCCCAAGGAATTGCGGAAAAACGCGCCTGTCCAGGCTCCGTTTCCGCAGGTACTCATGCAGAAGCGGGAAAGGAAGATGCACGAAGCAGGGCTGTCCGAATCGCAAGCCGGCCTCATGCGCCCTCTGGATGTCGAACTTTACACCGCGGTCGGGGCCAACAATGCCGCGCAGATACGGGCCGCAGTCAGGCGCGGCGCAGACCTGGAGGCCAGGCACCTGTGGATGCCGCAGTTCCGCGACGGCGATTGCATCGAGATGGAACAGCTTACACCCCTTAGCTATGCCCGGAAAATCGGGAATCTGGACGCAATCATCGCGCTGACCGAGCTTGGCGCAAAGGACTGATTCCAATGGCGCTTCACGCACTGTTCAAGCCCAAAGACAAGGCTGACGTACTCAAGAGAGTTGAGCGGGGCGAGCCCTTGCCGGGGAAGAAAAATCCCCCGCCGCTTGCCGAGCCTCAGCGGCCAGTTGAATCCACTGGGCAAGCTGATGCCCCTGTTGTCGCCCGGCCGAAGGGCCATAAACCTCCCGGAATGTTCGTAATGGCCTTCGACCCGTTCAGTTACCATCCGAGCATCGATTCGGAAACCGTCCGCGTTACACAGGACCTCTTTGATGCAATAGAAGAGAACAACCTTGCCAAGGCAAAACTAGCGATAACATCCGGCGCCGACATTCATTCAGCCCATCCCCTATGGAACCGGGGCGGAGGCGAAGCTCCGACTATTCGTTGCTTGAATGAGCAGGTCACACCGCTTCAATACGCCCGCGAGAGAAACGTGCCTGAAATAGCCAAACTGCTGAAATCAGCGGGGGCACAAGGTTGATTCCAATGGCACTTCACGCACTGTTCAAGCCGAAAGACAAGGCTGACCTCCTCAAGAGAATTGAACAGGGCGAGCCCTTGCTAAGGAAAGGCCAGCCTTTGCCGCTTGCCGAGCCTCCGGCCACCCCAAACCGGATCTCGATGCTCTTCCCGGCAAGCCCGGGCGTTTCTATGGCGGGCGCACTGGGGCATCCATATGGGGCCGGGAAACGGCCTGCATCAAACTGGGAAATCGACGCCCTTCTTGAGGGGGAAGGGTGGAGGGCGGTACAGGATGTTTTCCCTTGCTGGACCGGCACCCTTGCCGTCTATGTCGAGCCCGGGCAATCATTCCGGGAAGCTGCGGATATGACGGCCCAGCCTTCAATCAGTTGCTTCGACGATAAAGAAAAAATCATGTACAGCTTCCCGCTTCCAGAAGAATTGCTTGACAAGCGGGACACAGTAATTATCGTCCCGCACGAGATATTCAATAAATTCGATTTTTACCCCGGGCTCTGTTTAATCAATTGGTCACATGCCATAATCATTGGGGGGTTCCCCAGGTCAAACGGGTGGTACCTGCCGTCACTCGACTATGGCATTCCCTGCGGGGATGAAGTTGACCCTTCCACTCCTAAAGCCCGGTTTCTCGGCCGGTCTCCCGGCAAGTACATCGGCCTTATCGCCCGCCGCTGCAGCAACGTCTGGAACGACTACGACAGGCGGGTCGTCGATCTCCTCTATGCGTCGTCCGATGCGTTCGGGGTGGCGGTCTTCGATGAGGGGGATAGCCCATGATTCAAGGCAAAGAAAAAACCCTTCGGGATGTTCGTCCGGGCCTCAGCTACAGCCCGGGGCGGCTTTTCATGTACCGGGCAATGATTGAAAGCATCTTCCGGAGCGAGGGGCCAAGCAAGTCGAAAGTGCAGCTCACCGAAGAGGAGGGCCACCCCCAGCCGATATCCGCAGGGATTGAGCCCAGCACCTGGGACGCCTCATTCACGGTCCGGCAGGGCATGTCATTCAAGGACAGCAGGCAGCTCGTCCGATTCCTCGATGCGATGAATATCGAAGATGCGGTTGGCGAGACGCTTCACGATGTCGCCATCCACGAGATTGGGCACTGGGAATTCCCCAAGCTCAGCGGGTTCGGGTGCCCCTTCGACAGGGCGACATACTACACCTCTTTCGTCGAGCCCATATATGAGGAGCTCGAGCGTTCGGGCAAATTCCCCCAGGAATCCCTAGACGCCCTGAGCATGGACCTTGCAAATGCGGTCACTGATATAATTGACAATTACAACAACGCCGCCAGCTTAAGCGAGAGGCGGCAGGGGTATTCCGGCCAGACGCTCTTCTGGTACCTCGCCGGGCAGGAGGCCGGAAAATATAGCGCGGAATACACGCTGTTCGTGAAACTCAACCTCGCGCTTTTCGGCAACCAGCATGACCTGGCCCTGCTGAAAAAATTCATGCACGAGTCCAATGAAGTCGGCAAGTCGGTGAAAAAGCTGGCGGCTTTCTTCTCTCCCGTGCGCACGCCTGGGGAAGCCCGCTTGTCAAATGGAAAGCCGAAGGATTTCCCGCTTCCGGACGAGGTTTCGGCAAGCCCCCTATTGTTCCGGGAAAACTGGGAGAAGCTCGCCCGCGCATACGCGAGGGAGGCAATCAAGTTCATCGACCCACCAGGCCGTCAGCCCAAGATGCCATATTCGGCCGGAAGCGGCCAGGCCGGACAGCCCCCGGGTGGGGGAGGCCAGGCCCAGCAGGGTGGAAAAAGCGGCGAGAAGGACGGGGAAGAAGATGAACCCGGAAAAGGCCAGGGAGAAGCTAAGAAGCCGGGCAGTGACCTTACGAAGGCCGACAAGGAGAAAATCATGGGCGGGCGAAAGGCTGGGCAGGGTGTCCCCTTCTTCCTTGACCCGACCGAAGCGCTCGATGCATATTACAGCGCGCTGACAAGGCGCATGCTGATAAAAGCCGCGGGGAAAATGCCCTCGGCGCACATGCCGCTCATCCAACTGACGCACGAGGCGTTCGATCCGGACGTCCACGATGCGAGCGACCTGTCCATGCGGCTTGTGATGGACCGCTCGCGCGGGACAATCTCGCGCTCAGTCGCCAAAATGAGGATGCCAATCGACATCCCGATTAAGAAGGAGAAAAGGAACCTCCCGGATTTCGTAATGGCGCTGATAGATTCTTCCGGAAGCATGATGGGCGGGGGAGATAAGGCAATCGTTCCGTGGGGCGACGCGAGTTACTACCACTACGCCATCCTCACCTACTACGGCATCCTCCGCTTTTTCGAGACCGAGCACATACTCCACAAGATGGGCGTCTCAGCCGCGATATTCTCGGACGAGACGCTCGCGGCCTCAGGGATAGACGAAGTCAAGAGGCTCATACTGAACCCGATGAGCGGGGGCACGAGGCTGGATGTGCAGAAGGTGATGGAATCCGTGCGCGGAAAGAAAGACGTGCTCTTTTCCATGATTTCCGACGGCGACATCGTCAACTGGGGCTCGATAAAGGACGAATTCATCGCGCTTGCGAAAGCGAACCAGTTCTTCATGATACAAATCGGGAGCCCCGGCCTGGCGAGCGGGGACATACAGGCATCGGGCCTCGCGGTCCACTATGTGACCGGCCACAAGGACATCGTGAAGCTCGCAATCGACCTGACCGTCCAGAGGTACCGCGCGTCCATAGCGAGCGGCGTCGCCAACGAGGCGAAGAAATACGGGAGGGGATGATTATGGGGCGACTATTCAAACCACATGACAAGGCAAGGGTTCTGCTGGCTATAGAGAAAGAACAGCCTCTCCGGGCGAACCTGAAGAATCCTGGGCTGGCAAGCGCACCGCTAACCGACAGCAGGCCGCTTGTCGATGATATTCCTTTGCCGCCATCCAATCCGCCCTCTGTCCAGCCCCCTGCGCCCATGCCCCAGCCTGCGCCAGTGTCGCCTTCTATGCAGCCGCCTTTGGCGCATTCGCCCCGTATTATCGTGACTCCGCCTCCGCAAGCAGCGCATGCGGTCCTCCTGACCAAGAAAAAGGCGCCAAGCCCCATGCAACTGCAAACGGATTTGCTCACTGCCATCGCCACGGGGGATGACAAGAAGGTCAGCGATTTGGTCGCGCAGGGCGCCGATGTCAACCAGCCGCAGGGGGGCAACGGCATTACGCCAATCATGATGGCCTCGAAATACGGCTATCCGAAGATAATCGCGATTCTTTATACGCGCGGGGCCAACATCAACGACCAGGACAACCGCAAATGGACCGCCCTCATGCACGCCGTGAACGGCCAGCAGCCGAAATCAGCTTATGCACTTATCCAGTGCAGGGCCGATTTGGACATTCCAGATGAAAACGGCACGTCCCCGGTGCAGGCGTGCATCCTGAAATCCGACATCTCCATGCTCGGGATGCTCCTTGATGCGGGCGCTTCCGTCGATTCATGGAACATCCACCACGAGACCCCGCTGATGACCGCGATTGATACCGAAGACGTCAGCAATGACCCGCGCATGACCAAGATGGTCCTCGCGAAGAATCCCGACCTCGGCGCAGTGGATTCACAGGGGAATACCGCCCTGTTCCATGCAATTAAGGCCCAGAGCCTCCGGCTCGTCGGCCTCCTTCTCAAAGCAGGGGCGGACCCGAACCAGGCCGGGCCGGGGGGCGTCTCGCCCCTTGAATTCGCGAAATCCCGGGGGCTCATCCGGATTCGATTGCAGATTGACTGGCACGGGGGAAGATGAAAATGGCATATGCACCTATGAAAGAACCGGTTGGAAACAAGGGGGTTGGGAATCAGCCCGGCAAAGGCGTTCGGGGAGCAGCGTTTTCACGCAAGGCCGAACCCGAAGGCATCCTGAAGAACGAGGTCCAAATCGGCAAAAGCATATTGACGCGGGTTGAAGGCCCGCCGGTAAAGTATCGGAACGAGCGCCATGCGTACTCGCCGCAGCAGCTTCTCGTGCTGGCAGTAATCCGGGGGGAAATAGACGCCGCAAAGGCGGCAATCAATGATGGTGCCGACGTGAAACGAAGGGAACTATATTGGATTCCCTATCCTGACAGCCCGCCTGAAGAAGAGAGGTTTTATTTTTCAAGGGTTGAAACGACGCCGCTGCTGCTTGCAAAGAGGATGGGGAGCCCGGATATGATTGATTTCCTCAAAAGGAACAAGGTGAGATGACTATGGCTGGAATCAACTCGCTATTCGACCCGAAGAGGAAGGCATTGGTGGAGGATGCCCTGAAAAAAGGGGATTTAGGCCCGGTTTTCAGGCACAAGCCGCTTGCCGAACCGGAAGCAGGTGCGGGTACTGCCAAGGATGAGGCATCCGGGATAATGCCCAGCCTCGGAAACATCCATATTCTGATGTTGGACCATCCGCAGTACGAAATCAGGGGAATCAAATACACCGCCACAGAACTCCTGATACTCGCCATCATGCACAACGACGTCGGAGCGGCTGATATAGCCCTAAGCGGCAATGCAAAGTACGATTCAGAATACAGTTCAATGCCCCCGGACCCGACAGATGCAAACCCTGCTTATAAGCCGGTACTCATTGAGTCAACCCCCAGCGACTTAGCGAATCAAAGGGGCCTGTGGGCAATTGCGAATCTCATAGATATGAAGCGTCTGGCGGATAAAGCGCGCAAATAGGTGGATGGCATGGCACTAAACGCACTGTTCGACCCGAAGAGGAAAGCGGCGGTTGAGCGGGCCCTCGAGAAGGACGACCTGGGGGCGGTGTTCAGGAAACTAGCCCCAAGTACAATTCAACCCGGACAAAAAAAGTGCAAACTGAGCGTTCTCGATAGAGTTCCGATGGAGGAGGCTATAATCCAGGCTCAGAAATCCGGCATAATCATGGCATCCAACAAGTCCATAGATGCAGCTCTGCAAAGAGATGAGTGGAAAAGTGATGACTGCCCGGTCTCATGCTGGACAGGTACGATGGTCTGCTATGTGCAACCCGGGCGGTCTTTTATTGAAGAATCTGAACTCTACCACAACCGCCGCTATATCATCCAAAAGGACCCGAATTTCGGATTTCGTTCGGTCTTGAACAAAACAAGGGTCCGCATCCTATTTCCTATTCCCAGGAAATACCGTGACAAGCGGGATTCAATCCTTGCAGTCAACCATGGGGATTTCACGTGTGAGGTGGACGGAAAAGACCTTATTATCTCCTCGGAAAATATTACCCTGATCGAACATTTCCCTTCTTCAAATGGAAGATATATTGCAGATTCGCTGTTTGGCATTCCGTGCGGCCCAGGCGTTGAAGGGAATACGGATGGCTTGCCTCGCATCCTCAGCAGGACAAACCGATGGGTTGGCCTGATATCGCGAATAAACCGGGGAATGTACCACCGGGATGGCGGGAAACTCATCGAAGATGTTTCGGAAGAAGATGCAAGACTACATGTCAATTTGAGCCTATTGGCGTGCAGTGAACTTTCTATTATTCAGGAATCACCCGAAGAATTGGATGATTCCCCATCAAATCTACACCAATAAAGGAGTTATGATACTTATGGCAATCAATTCATTGTTCGATGACAAACGGAAGCAAAAAGTCCGGGATGCCCTAGATAATGGCGACCTCGGGCCGATATTCAGGAAGAAAAGCAGTCCAGAAGGCGTGCAAAGAGAGGGCAATGAACTGGCTGAGCCCCCAAAAACCGAAGGGAGAGTGCCTGGGATGGACAAATTCCTGCGCATCATTCTTCCAGACCAATTCCGCTTCCGGGTAGGGAATTACCAATATAATGCAAACGAGCTCCTCCTGCTTGGAATCGAATTCGACGACTCAAATGCAGTCCGGGAGGCAATCCTCGGAGGCGCTGATATAAACCACAAATTCGAATTAAGGCCTTTGAACCCTCTTAACCAGGATGCACATCCGTCAAGAACTGAATACCCCGGTGGCAGAACGCCGCTTCACTTGGCTTATGAATGCAATAGGCATGAGCTGGCGCAATATCTGGTAGCCCTCGGGGCAAAAGAATAGCGTGCATATGACGGGGCTGATGGCATGGCATTTAACGCACTATTCGACCCGAAGAAGAAAGTGGCGGTTGAGCGGGCCCTCGAGAAGGGCGACCTTGCACCGATATTCAGGAAGAAAACCGAGCCCGAGCGGCTTTCGCCCGACCAAGGCGAATCACCGGGAAAAAAAATCGGCAAGGTGCCTGGGACCGAATCGGGCCTGCTCATGCTATGCGTCGACCCGGCAATGTTCGAAATCGGAAAAAACACCTACAGCGCAAACGAACTGCTCGTGCTCTCAATCATGTATAATGACCTCGAGACCGCTGCTGCGGCAATCGAGGGTGGTGCGGATGCGAATCATCTTTTTACCCGTTTCCCTGCGCCGCCGCCCGGATGCGCAGACGATTACGCAGGCATCTCCCCGTTTCCGAAGGAGTCGGTCCTCCAATTCGCCCACGGCCTGCGTCGGTTGGAAATCGAGTTTCTCCTCATTGCCAAGGGCGCGGTCGGGTAGGGCGCCGCAAGAATCAGCCCTTGGCTATCCTCTCGTACTCGTCAGCGAGCCTCTTCGCTTCGGACTCGGTTTTGGCCTCTGCGAACACGCGGACATAATTCTCGGTCCCTGACGCCCGGACAATCACCCAGGCATCCTTGAGGTTGACGCGCACGCCGTCCACGGTGATATAAGATAGCTTGCCGGCTTTCGCATGCGCAAGGACGCGGGCGACAATCTCCTTCTTGGCCAACGCATCCGCATCGAGCTTTTTCTTTACGTTGAAGTATGCCGGGACTTCCTTGAGCCATGCCGAGAGGGGCTTCTCGCAGAGCGCTTCGGCGAGCTTTGCCGCGGTCAGGAACCCGTCCTTTGCCAGCGAGGATTCGGGCCATATGACGCCGCCGACCTCCTCCCCGCCCATGAACACGCCGCCCTTGGCGGCCTCTTCCGAGAGGTACGGGGCCCCGATTGCGGTATAGCGTGTCTTGAGGCCGAGCTTCGCGGCCACGTCCTCCACGGCCTTGCTCGTGGCCACGGTGGTCACAATATCGCCTTCGGGTTTCGAGTTTTGGGTTTTGAGTTTCGCCGCCTTCCAGAGAATCGAGAGCGCGTACACCTTGTCGCCGATGACGTAGCCGCCCTTTTCGTCCACGAAGATTACGCGGTCCCCGTCTCCGTCCCAGGCGATTCCGGCGTCTGAATTGGAGGATTTGACGAGCGATACCAGCTCCTTGACGTTCGCTTCGGCCGGCTCGGAAGGCCGTCCAGGGAACCTCCCGTCCATGTGTGAATTCAGGCTCAGGATAACGCATCCGAGCGCCTTCATCAGCTTCGGGGCTATGAGGGCGGCCGTGCCGTTCCCGCAGTCCAGGACGATTTTCGGCTTTTTATTTTTAATTTTTGTCCTGTCGACGAAACTCATGATGGACTCGATATGCTCAGCCGTGGCGCTCTCGTGCAAGGTGACCCGGCCGGCCTTGCCTCCGGGCGCGGGCCCATCGAGCAGCTTCTCGATTTCCCCGCCCCGCTCCTTCGACACCGCAATTCCATTCCCGTCCACCGCCTTCAGCCCGTTCCATTCCGGGGGATTGTGCGATGCCGTGATGATGATGCAGCCGTCGGCTTTCAGCCTCTTCACCATGAACTCGGCCGTAGGCGAGCTGGCGATGCCGATATCGACCACGTCGCATCCGGCGTACACGAGGCCTGAAACTACAGCAGGATGCAGGACTGGCCCGCTCAGCCTGCAGTCGCGCGCGAGCAGGATTTTCCCTCCTTTGAAATATGTTCCTGCCGCCTGCGCGAGCCTGCGTGCGAGTTCGGGGGCCAGCTCATCGATAGTGCCCCGGACTCCGTTCGTGCCGAAGTAGCGTGCCATGATATGCGATTCCCTTTAGGGATTTTTAATCATGTCCTGCGGCAAGCGCCCCCGCGCATTCCATCCCCGGAATCGCACCCGCCTTCGGCAGTTCGGGATTTAAACCTGATGCGAGCAAATCGCCTTCATGCTCATCGAGGTCCTCAGGCTTTCCCACCGCCTTCCGCGGGACGAGCGCATTTCCACGCATGTGGCGCTCGTCGCCCGGGCATTCGGCGCGGGCAGTATATCCTACACCGGCCAGCATGATGCTGGTTTCGAGCTGAGCGTTTCGAGAATATGCTCGCAATGGGGCGGAAAAACGGCTTCGGGCCAGGCTCCGTTCTCGATTTCGTACGAGAAAAGCGCGGTCTCCCTCATCAGGGCGAGGAAAAGGGACGGCTTCAAGGTCGTCCACCTGACGATGTACGGCCTTCCGGTGCAGGACGTCGTCCCGAACCTGAAATCCTGCGAAAAGCTCCTCATAATCGTCGGCTCCGAGCAGGTCCCCGGCGAGATTTACGCGCTTTCCGACTATAACGCGTCCGTGACCAGCCAGCCGCACAGCGAGGTTGCGGCGCTCGCAATCATTCTCGACCGGCTGATGGAAGGGAAGGAGCTCGGTTCCGGGGGCAATGACGCCGGTTTCGATTTCGGGGGGAAAATCTCCATCATCCCGAGCGAGCGCGGGAAGAAGATGAAAACGCCTTGACCCGCTCTTCAGGCCTCCTGCGCAAATCCGGTTCCGGCCGCGTTGTCCGATAGCCCAACAGAAAGCTTTTTATTCTCTGCAAGGTTGGTAATAGACGGGATAAATATGCTTGAAGTCATGGGTCTTATTTTCCGGGGAGGCGAAGTGAAGAAGGCCAAGGACGGCGTTCCTGCGAACATCGACATCAACATCAACGTCGATAAAATCACCCAGAAGGCGCCGGACGGCGTCGTGCTGGAGTTCACCTATGCCGTCGACTACAAGCCCGACATCGGATCCTTGAGAATCATGGGCGAGGCGTTCTGCCGCGACAGCCCGGAGAACCTCAAGAAGATGCTCGTCGAATACAAGAAGGCGAAAATCGTCCCGATGGAGTTCGGCGCGACCGCCATCAACATGATAAACGCGAACGCGGGCATGAACAGCATATTCCTGCTCCGCCCATTCAACCTGCTCCCGCCCTTCATGCCTCCTTTGATAGCGACAGAGGCCAAGGTCGTGGCCAAGGACGCGGCTAAGGAGAAGCCCGTGAAGAAGAAATAGCTTCCTATCAATGCGTCTCTTCCTGTTTTTTATCCACCCCTACGCCGAGCAACGCCCCTGCACAGAGATTAATCCCTTCGTCCCCCTCGTCCTGGCAACTGGTGGGGGAAGAGGAAAAAGAGGGATAAATACCCCCAGTTTTGGGCCGCCTTTTCCTAAAAGGCGGGCTACCATTGGACACGGCCGTGCAGCATGAGCGACCAGCCCGGTATCGCCGTTTCCATCGACGTGCCCCAGGACTGCAGGTATTCCGGCCTCGTGACGTCCCCGGGTATGAGGGGCCACGAGCCGTTCTGCGCGCCGAGCGTCAGCGAGTAGATGTTCGGTATCGTGCTGTTCGGGCTCTGCTGGGTGTAGTTGAAGCCTACGCCGGTGCGGAAAATGAACGCGTTGTCGCGCGGGTTGATTGTCACCGCGGCCGTGTTGCCCCCGCCCGTATCCACTGTGCCGGAGCCCGCGCCGCTCCACGGCTGGTAGCTCTCCACGCCCCCTTCGAAGAAGAAGTGGAAGCTCATCCGGTCGCCCGTGACGACGTCAGTCCGCGCCCACTGGAGGCCGACGCCGCCCGTGGTCCTAGACAGGTCCGAGAGGCTGTTGCACCCGGCCCCGCCGAGCGTCTGGCAGACCTGCCTCATCTCATCGGCGTTATTGAAGACGTCCCCGCTTGCGGCGACCACCTGCCTGGTGGCCTGGTTGAAGAACAGGTATCCGTACCACTGCTCGCTGACGCTTGCAGTGTTCGTGCCCTGGAGGCGGCCCGAAACGGTGACCGTCCACTGGTCCCAGCGCTCGTTCCCGTATTCGCGCCTTCCGTACATCGCCCCTGCTAGGAGGTCGAGCCTGTGGTCCTGCAGGACCTGCATCAGCCCTCCGACCGTCCAGCTGCTTCCGACCCTGAACTCGGACTCGCGGAGCGGGACCGTAATCCCTCCCACGAACCTTTCGGCCGTGAGCGCCCTCAGCCTCCTGTCGCCCGAGAACGTGAATGTATAATCGCTTCCTGTTCTCGCGACTTCGAGGCGGGAAATGCCGCGCCCTATCTGGTGGCCGTGGCGCATCCACTCGTCGAGGTCCTGCTGGTCGCCGATTACGAGCGAGCCCCTCGCTTCCGAGCGTTCCGAGACCGGCGTGTGCAGTATGTAGAACGTCGTCGCCCTGTCCCTCCTCCCCGCCGGGCTGCCTAGGTGGCTTCCGAGCAGGATGTCGTAGCGCTCCGGGCTCAGGCCCACGCGCGAATCCGCGCCCGTGGCGCCGACAAGCACGTCGAGCATGTTCTGTTCCATGAGCGTCTTGACCTCCGGCCCTGTGAGCGACGCTTGGGTGGGCGGGGCCGGCAATGAAACCTCGGCCATCCTCGCTTCGACCGAGCCTCTCGCCTGCGCCCTCCTCGCGAATTCAGTCCCCATGCGGCTGGCCGGAAGGAGCACCCAGTCCAGGTCCGTGCTGTTCCTCTCCACGAGGTCCACGAGTTCGCGCGAATATCGCGTTTCGAGCCTTTCCCGGTTCGGCGTTGCCTTTCTGAGCTCTGTGAATATATCCAAGAGCGCGGCCGCATCTTCGGCACTTACCGTCGTCGCCCCGGTCTCCCTTCCGGAGCGCAGGTTGAGGAAAGACATTACTATCGGGTCGTCCTGGCCGAGGCGCGTCTGCATCTCGGTGCGGACCTGGGCGGCCGGCCTTATCATCCAGCTCATCGTCTCGCGGCCTTCCTCGACCAGCGCGACCAGGGATTCCCCGTAGTCGCGGACGAGGCGCGTCCTGTTCCTCATGCCACCGAGTTCGCGGTAGGCGTCGCGCACCGCACCTGCGATATTCGGCGCGCTCGTTATCGCCACTTCCCTCTGGTATCTCTGGAGGCTGATGTTCGGCCAGTCCATGATGCCGAACCCGGTATACAGGTCGACGAACGGTGTCTGCCTGCCGCGCGTCACAGTGAACTGCCCTGCCGTGCCGGGGTTCTCGCTGATGACCAGCGGCGCGTAGCCGTACGCGTGGCCAAGTATGTCCACGTAGCCTGCCGCCGGCCTGCCGAATATGAACATGCTGGACAGGTTGCCGTACGCGGTCTCGTCGTTGACGTACTGGCCGCCGCCGACGGTGTATATCCTGACGCGCTCCCCGTCATAGCCGTATGCGAGGGCGAAGCGCCAGATGTCCCTGCGCAAATCGTCGCGCAGCGAGCGCGAGAGCCCCTCGAGGATTGTCGCCTCGTTGGCCGGATTCTGCTGTATCTGCCTCATGGCCTGGTCTATCCTGTCGTATATCCTCGTCCATCCGGGGACCCTCTGCGCGCCCATGAGTATGCCGTGGCGCTGGGCCCAGTACATGAACATGGCGCTCGCGAAGTGCTGCTCGGGATTCCCTTCCGGGCCCGAAGGCAGCGTCCGGTAGGTGCCGTCCGGATTCTGCACAGTGTAGTTCTCCATGCGCGCGTACATGTAGCTCCCCGCGGCGAGCCATCCGGTGTCCCTGGCAGTGTCCTCGGACCATCCGTACAGGCTCGTCAGGACCGTCTGGAGGCCGCCGTAAATCTCGTTGGCGTCCGCTCCCGCGGCCCTCATCTCGCGCAGCAGGTCGATATGAGAGTAGGCCGCCGTGATGCCGAGCGCGTTGGTCTGGTATCTTGAGGGGCGCCATTCGAGGCGGCCCCTTGCCGCCACGGTCGCCGGGTATCCCCCGGCCGCCCTTATCTCGGCCTGGTAGGCCATCGGGTCGATGCGCATGCGCCTCCACATGACCTCCCCGGTCCCTTCAGCGAACCTGGTGTCGGTTATGTGCTGGCGGTCCTGCTGGTCGACGGTAATCATCTCCGCCCCGCGGTAGAACGCCGCATACACGTCCCTCTGCCTCCGGTCAGCGAGCAGGTTGGTGACCGCCATGCCGGCGGCCTGCTCGGAGTGGACCGGGTCCATGTACCTCATGCTGCGGACGAGCTGGCCGAAAGCGAGGGCCGAGAAAGAATCGCCGCCCGTGCGGGGGAGGGTGAATCCCACCGCCGCGCCGTCGAACCCGGCCGCTGCCGAGTCGCCTGTCAGCATCTGCCGCCCGACAGCCCTCGCGGAGGCGAGGAACTGGTTCGTGTTCGCCCCGGCGTAAAGGTAGTTGAGGAGCTGGGCCCTCGTGTCGAGGCCGTACGCGAGCTGGTAGATGTCGCCCTCGCGCGTGACGAAGAACAGCCTCGTCTTGAGCCTGTCCTCCCCGCGCTGGGATGTTGCGCCGCCCGCCGATGAAAGCTCGGGCACGTGCTCGCCCGCGACGAAAAGGAGCATGTCCGTCTGGGACTGGCGGGCGATCCTCTGGTAGGTCTCGAGGAGCCCCCTCGTCCTGCCCCTGGTCTGCGTGTCCGTGACGGTGGTGTCCCCGGCCTGCCCTGCCGGCGGCGCGGTCGTCTGCGTCGTGCTCGAATTCTCGTAATGGAATTCCTGCCTCGCGCGGTGTATTCCGACGCCCATCTCGGGCGACTGCGCCAGGACCCAGTTGAGGTACTGCCTGTTTCCCGCGACGAGCTCCACGAACGGCCTTCCGTAATCCCTCTCCAGCCTCGCCCGATCCGGCGCGGTCTTGAGCAGTTCGGTGTACACGTCGAGAAGCGCGGCCGCGGTGTTGTTCGGCCTGAGCGTGAATATGTTCGCGACGACCTGGTCGCCCGTTCCGCGCCTGCGTTCGAGCTCGGATTGGACTTCGGATTGCGGCCTCGCCACGTATGCCGAGCCGGTGCCCTCGCCCATCCTGAACATGTCGTACGGAACGACGCCGAACAGCGGGAGTGGGACCGGGCCCGACATCGGGGGCGGGAGCCTCACGGCCGACGCATTGACGTCCAAGGTGTCAGAAGTCGTTGATGTAGAACTCTGCGCCTGGCCTTCGCCGGCCGGAATCGCGGTTTCGGTCTGGTCGCGCGTCCATCTGGCGGAAGCCCTTTCGCCGCCGCTTATCGTCCGGCCTCCGCCAACGCCTGCGAGGCCGCCCCTGTTCGTGGAAGTCGGCCCCCTCTCCTGGTGGGCGTAGTACGCCCCGGCTTCGCCGGATGCGCTAAGCCAGTAATCGTTGTAATCGACAGGCATCGGCCCGAAGAGCTGGTTTATCCTGCGTATAATCGTGGATGCGCCGAGCGCGCCTATCCTGAACCTGGCCGGCACGCGCTGGCGGAACATCCTTTCCACCGGCGGCCGGAGCTGGTCGTACATGCTGCTGAATATGTCGCTCGCGCCCGCATCAATCGTGAATCCTCCCGGCACCGGAAGGAACGGGCTCGTCGGCATCGTGGGCCTCGGAAGCAGGCGTATCGGAGAGCCCTGCTGGCCGTACATCGTCGGAAGCGGCTCGAGTCCGTCCCCCTGCCAGAATCCCGGCCTGTAGCGGTAGAGCAGCGGGCTCATGTATCCCTCGTCGGTCCTGGGTTCGGGGGTGAGGCGCAGTTCGTCTTCGAGCCTGCTGTGGTCGTACGAGCTCGTGACCTCGGGGAGCCTTTCGCCGATGCGCTGGAACACCTCGAGGAAATACCTGCGGTTGAGGGCGTTGCTGTATGCGATTTCCCTCGTTCCCGTTTCGTACCTCTGGGTGAATATCCCGTTGAACGCCTCTATCGCGGCGACGATGGTCCGCTCGTCCTGCGAGCACGACAGTATCGCCGGGAGCACCTGGAGCAGGAACGGCCCTACGAGATACGGGTCGCGGTTCGATATGACGAGAATCGCGTTCATGGTCGCCGTCGCTGCCGACCGCTGGAACGCGCTGTCTGTTCCTGAAACGCTTTCGAGCGCCACTCCCAGGTAGAGCGCGTCGAGGATGGACAGCTGGTTCGCCAAGTTCGTCACGTTCGCGTCCGTGTAATCGCCGGTCGTCGGGTGGAAGTTGTTGTCCGACCTCTGCTGCTGGTACATCGGGAGCAGGGTGTCGTTATAGAACCTCCTTCCCGCCGCAAGCAGGCTCCTGCCGGTCTCGCTGCTGATGAACTGCGAGAGCTCCTCCGGGGAATCGATGCCGTCCGCGATGTTCGGCGGAAGCTGGATGTCGTACCTGCGCGCGATGCGCTGGATGTTCCTGCTTAGGAGATCCAGGTTGATGTACTGGTTGAAAAGGTAGTTGTTGCTTCCGAACTGCTGGCGGTAATAGGCGATGGCGTTCGCGAGCGTCGTCGGCAGCGTGTCCGTCGGGTTCGAGAAAGCGAGCGCTCCGCGCAGCTGGGTGTAGACCCTCGGCAGCTGCTCGTACACGCGCAGGAAGTTCGTCATGAAGTTCGCCCTGCCTACTGCGGGCCCGGTTTCGAAAGTCGTGTTGAGCCGTTCGCGGAGCTCGGGCGGGATGTTGGCGAGGTCCCTGGGCGAAGACGTCGGGCGCTGGAGGAACTCGAACTGCGCCATGTTCTGGCTGATGGCAGCGACGAAGCTGTCGCCGTATGCGGCATTCAGCTCCCTGACCCTCTGCGCGTACGCCTGCGTCGCGTCCGCCGAAGCCCCGCGGGCCGGCCTTTCGCGAAGGACCGCATACACTGCGGACATGCCCCTGAACATCCAGTCCTCCTGGTTGCGGAATCCGCGGACTAGGGCCCCGATGCTTCTCTGGTAAGCCGCCGGATACGCGGCCGCGAGTGCGCGCCTGACTGATTCGGGGAGCGCCTGGACCTCCGGAAGGCCGGCGGTTCCCGTGCCGAGCGAACTCATCTGCGCCTGGTTCGCGACGACTGCGGCCACGAACTCTTCGCCGAAGAGGCTCACCATCCTCGCCCTGTCCTCGCCCGCGGCCGGGCTTGACACCGCCCTGTAGACGCGGACGACTATGCTCGCATAAAGCTCGTTCTCCCCCCGCCTGAGGCTTATCATCGTCGCCGCGGGGTTCGCCATCACGGACGGGCTTTCAAGGATGCGGAGATGCGGCGCCTGCGCTTCCGCGAGCGATACGAATTGCTCCCCGTAAATGGCGACGAGCGCCTGCCTGTTGTCCGCGCCGGTTCTTCTGGTCAGCGAATATACGCGCGAAAGGGCGCTGACGAATCCCGGCTCGGACAATCCGGAAATGAACTGGTAAAGGTTCGGGTCGGCGCGGTAGAGCACCGATGCGACTATCTCGCCCACGACCGGCTGCTTGCCCGGGTTGTCGGTACCCACAGTGCTCAGGCCGCGGTACCATGTCGTGAGCCTGCTCAGCGTGCCGATGTCCTGGTCCGTCGTGGTCACGCCGCTGAGGCTGGGCGCGCGGCTCATGTCGCCGCCTGTCTCAGCGAGGTGCACCATGGCGAACGCCATCTCGACCGAGCGGCGCATTTCCGCCGGCGTCAGCATGGAATTGAGAAGCCTCGCCTGCCTGGCCTCAAGCGCGGCGAGGGCGGTCGGGTCCTGCGTCTGCCTGGCTTCGAGCCTTATCGCGTCGTTCTCCTGCCTCCACTGCCTGATGCGCTCCTGGACGAGGACGCGCGCCGGCTCGAGGACGGGCCAGCGGAGCTGCCTGTCGATTTCCTCGAACTGCCGCACGATGCCGACCGCGCGGGATTCGAGCACCTGCTGGAGGGGCTGGGCCGCCTCCGGCGCAATGGACGGCGTGACGACCGCCTGGCGCGAAACGACGGGGCCTACGAAGACCGTGCCGTATGCGTCGGTGGCATCCGCAAGGGCGAGACCGCGCCTGCTGATGGCGCTTCTTGCGCGGGCGATTGCGGAAACGAGCTGGACCGGCGTGTAGCTGTAAAGCTTGAGCTGGAGCGAACGCGTGGTGGCGTCCGTGCTCGGGTCCTGGAGCGTCCTCTCAACGGTGGCGAGGTCGCTTCCGAGCCATCCGAGGCCCGCGCGGTTGGCCGCGACGAGCGTTACGAGCTCCGAGCCGTAAGTCTGGTCGAGCCTGGCGCGGTCAGGCGTCGGCCGGCCGAGCTCCGTATAGATGTCGCGGAGGCCATGCGCGAGCGTTCCGACCGAATATCCGATTCGGGTGTTGACCGAGCGGACGAAAGCGTCGTCGCGCCTGGAGCGCATCTGGCTGTCGATTTCCTCGACCGGCCTCATGACCCATTGCAGCCCGTCGATGTTCGCCGCAACGATGTCCACGAATTCCTGGCCGTATTGCGTGACGAGCGCAGCCCTTCGCGTCCGCGCGTCGCGGAGCGCGGTATACGCGGCCGAGAGCGATGCGCCGGCATTTGTCGGGAAGCGCGCGAGCAGCTGCTGCGCTATCGCATCCGGCGGCCTGGCCCTCGCCCTCCGTTCGAGTTCCCTCTGGACATTGGCCGGGGTTCCGGCGAGGTATGAAAGCGAATCGAAATTCCGCTCGAGAATTGCAGTGACGTCCGGGGCTTCCACCGTGCGCGTTACCGCCCTCTCCTGCACGAGCGCGATGTACGTCTCCCGGAGAGCCGCCGGCCTGGATATGCCCTGCGCAAGGCGGACGCCGCTTACGCGGACCGCGGCCGGGTCCTCCGCCCGCGACCTCCTCGTGATTTCCGAGGACAAATCAGAATCCGGGCGCGCCATCCACGACAGGCTGCCTGTGTTGCCTGCAATCAGCGCAACAAGGTCCGGGCCGTAATCCGCGTTCAGCCTAGCGGTGTCCGGGCTCGCCCTAGCAAGCTCGGTGTAGATGTCCCTTATCGCAATCGGAAGTATGTTCCTCTGGAAGCTCCGGACGAGCGTCGCAAGGCGGCTGCTCGCGCCGATTTCCGCGGTGTAAAGCCGCGTGAACTCGTTCCAGAAAACGTCGTTGTTCTCGACGTTCGGCATCTGGACCGCGTTGTTCGCTATGACCGCCAGCCTGCCGTTAAGAATTGCGACGAACTGGTCCCGCGACGCCGGCGTCCCGTTCTCGAGCACGTCGCGCATGAGCGTTATCGCCCTGCCCGCCATGCCTCTTGCCACTATGGCGAGGAGCGGGTCGACGACGTTCGTGCCTTCGGCCGTGCGCATCTGCTCGATATCGCGCGTGGTGTCCGTGCGCGAGCCCGCCGCAGCATAGAGCTGCGTAATCATGGTGGCGAACGCGTTCGGGTCGGTCCCGCTGTGCCTTGTGTTGTACGCCTGGGCGATTGCCGCGAGGCCGGACGCGCTGTCGCGGTAAATCCTCGCCGTGAATTCGGCTGTGAACGCGTCGGTGAACGCCTGGGTGGTGTTCGCGTCCCAGATGCTGCGGAACAACGTGCGCTTGGATTCGTCCCCTGTGAGTATGAAGTCGCGCAGCGCGGAAGCCGCCCTTACCGCAAGCTGCCTGGGCGAGTTTGCGATTACTTCGCGCGTGAGGTTGTCGCCGTATCTCTGCGTGGCCTCCTCGCGGCTCGGCCTCTCCAGCTCAGCCCTCACGGCATCCTCCACGGTGAGGTTCCTGTCTGCCTCCATCGCCGCGCGGACGCGTCCGACCTGCGTCTCGGCCCTTGCCGGCCTGCCCTGCGATTCGCGGACCTGCCGGGAAAGCCTCGTTATGTCGGCCGGCCTCGCCGTGCCGCCCTCTAGCCTCTGCCTGATGTTGAACACGGTGTCGATGAAATCGGTGAAATGGATGGGGTTGCTCCAGAGGAATCCGAACAGCCTGCCCCTGTCCGTCGTGAACGCGGTAAGGAATGGCTGGACGGCCGGGTCCCTTCCGATGCGGTCGAGCTCCTCGAAGAGCTTCGTCATGAACACGGAGTTGTCATGCAGCGTGGCCCCGCCGAAGGCCTGGTTGTAGGTGGTCCAGAAAAACTGCCTCCTGGCCGGGTCCCCTCCTACGATATAATCCCGAAAAGCATTTGCTGCATCCACGGCCTGTGCCTGGAGCCTTGTCACCTCTTCTGGTTCCGCGCCCCCCTTCCGCCTCGGTTGTGCCATGGCAACATTAGGTCCAAGGATATTTAAATTAGTTACGCCTTCCAACGTCATAATTCCGGCAAGCGTCGCGGTGGCCAATCGCGCCACCCTGGCCGTGAAAAGGCTGCCGAATTCGGCCCGCCTTCGGCGTTCGGACGGCGCGCCTTCTGGCGCCCCCTTCTCCTCATCGTGCTTCAACCTCGGACCGGCCATATGAGCATCCTTCCTTGATAACCCGAATTCCTGCTGGCGGGTTCTGAGCAAGCGTGAAATCCTATCCGTTCCGGGCGCCTGCCGCCCCTCACCATCGTCCGGAACCTCTCTGCCACCGCGTATTGTGTCTATCCGAGTCGTATATTGGTCAGAAAAGAATATAAAGAGTTGTCACTCAAAAAGGAAATTCGTGTATCTCAAATCATGTTGAAAACGCCCAGTGCCGCCGCCAACGGCTGGGGTTAGAACCGGAAACAGGGAAAAAAGCGGGTAAAAGCCCGGAAAAACAGGGGAATCCTGTTGGCGCTTCAGGAAGTCAGGACGGCGCGGGGAGGGCCGCCGCTGCATCCTACTTCTTTTTCCCCGCCTTCTGCGCCGGATTCTGGGCGGGCGGACCAGCCATGCGGACCCTCGGGATGACGAGCGGCGGCGCGATGTTCAATGCTTTCGCCACGAGCACGCCGTTGGTCTCCGCGGAGTATTTCGCGAGGTTGACAAGCGTCTCGAACACGTCCTTGGGCAGGAACCTGTTCTTTTTCCACCCCGCAAGCAGCGAATCGAGCTCTGCCTTCTTCCCTTTCGCGAGCGTGAACCCGCTGAAGCGTATCATCGCGATTCCGGGCTCGTATTTCGTCGTGTGCGTGAAATCGATTTTTATCCCGCCGTCCTTGGTCATCCCGATTCCGGTGATGTCGAGCGATGCCGCGATTCCCTCGAATTTCTTGTCTGAAACGCATTCCGCCTCGGCTTTGTATAATCTTATTCCGGTCCATTCCATGCCATATCTCCCCCAAACCGTCTCTATCGCATCCTGCTCCTGCCTTTTCACATATTCAGCAATCTCAGATTAATCGTGAAGTTGTAATCGCTCGCCCGCGAATCCCCCTCCTCATAGACGAGCCCGTTGAAGCTGCCCCCGAGCGTCAGCCCCTGGATGTCGCCCTCGCCGTTCCACAGCTGGTATTCCCCGCCGGCGGTGATATACAGCCTCTCGTCCCCTTCCGCAGTCCAGTATTGCACGCCCGCATGGATGTCAAGGCCCCAGTCCGCGGTCCCGACAGTCACGCCCGCCTGCGCATCGACCTGGTCCGCGCTGACGGTCTCCTCGTCCGGGCTCACAGGCGTAACTTCGGTGTGGATGCCGCTCACGCCCACATGGACGTCCGTCACGGTCGGCTCGGCCCCCGGTTCCGCGAGATTCACCCGGACGATTCCCGCGCCTTCGCCGCTGACAACAGTCTCCCCGGCGACCTCCTGTTCCGCGTATCCCCCTGCGAGTATGAGCCTGACCCTGTATTCGTCCTCGTCTTCCCCGAGGCGCAGCCTCAGCGCGCCGGATATGCCCTGCCCCACGGTGTCCATGCCCTCGGTATAGACGCCGTTGACCGAGAAATCGAATCCTGATTCGGTCCCGAAGAACGCGCGCAGGTCCGCGCCTCCCCCGGCGCCGATAACCCCGAACCCCTGCATCCTGAACCTTGTCCCGCGGCCTGGCGCCACCTCTAAGTTCGCGCCGACAATCGGGAGCGTTTCGCCCTCGTGCTCGCCTGCGCCCTGGAGGTAGATTCCGAACGCGCTCAGTTCGGGCAGCCATTCGAGCGGGTAAAGCACGGACACGATTCCGTGGCCGCCGGTCCAGTAATCCTCCTCGTGGACTCCGCCCCCCATCAGCCTGCTCCTGATTGCCGGGATGTACATGCTTAACGCCGCGGCCATGTGCTGCTGCCATTCCTCATCCGTCGCGTCCGCGGGCATGTCCTCCAGCTCCTGCGTCCATACCGCTGATGCGGCCGCAGTCAGGGCCAGCACGCGCAAATCCGTGCCCCCATACACCGAGCCGCCCGCAATCTGCTGGCGCGTCAACGCAAGCTCTGGAACGGTGCCCTCGGCCTGCGGCCTTATCATCTGGCTCATCATGTATCCGCCGCGCCCCCCGCCCCACCAGCCTTCGCCGAGATACGACGCGATGATTCCGCCTTCTATGTCCTCGGCCGCGGAGCCTTCCTCCCCGACCTCCCTGCTTCCAAGGAACGCGTCTATGGTGCCCCTCCTCGCCCTGAAATACTGGAACTCGCCGTGCACGCCGACACCCGGCCTCTCCGCGCTTTGCTCGAGCGCGCTCAGGTAGAGCCGCCCGACGTAATATTCGCGCTCTTCCGGGTTTATGTAAGCGCCCATGAGGCCGCTCCGCTGCCCGCGCGTGTGCTCGTAATCCGCGGCACCGCCGCCGGTGCCGACCTGGACCGCCGCGCCCGCGCCTTGGAACTGGGCTTCATCGCTCGGGAGCCCTGAGAACAGGACCGCCCCGTCCATCGCCGCCATCCAGTCCTCTCGCGCGCCGCCCGCGTCGCCGCCGCTGATTCTCGCCCCGCCGTAGAGGCGCCAGGGCTGGCTTTCAAACGTGCGCTCGTAGAACATCTGCGCCTCGTTTTCCGTGAACGTCCTGACATCAACGAGCCCGAAGCTACCGCCCCCGAACCTCTGGAAGACATATGAGCGGTACACGTCGCCTTCCTTCAGGAAATATACCGCGGTGTCCGAGCCCGAAGGCGCGGTCGCATCCATGGAAAGCATCATGCGCTCGAGCATGGAGCCCTGGACGTCGACGTCGAAATTCCCCCTCGTCATGGTGGTGCTCCTCTGCTCGCCCTCGCGCGTCATTCCGCCGAGGGGCTGGTTGTTCCACCGCATGTTGCCGAGAATGCGCTGCTGGCCGTCGCCGCCAGTGCCGTAGACGCTCTGCGACCAGTCCCTTCCCCCGCCCCGCTGGCCGACCGCTTCGCCGAATGAATAATCCATCGCGTCCTGGTCCGGCCCGGTGACGGAATGCACCGCCCCCGATGCATCTGCCCACAGCTCGTTCATCTCCTCGACCGGAATCGCATAGCGCGGGCGCAGGGAGCCGAGGTTCTCGATGACGAGCGGGAGCGAAAGGAGCGGCATCGGGACGTTCATCTCCATCTGTATCGCGTCGCGGCCGAAGAATTCGCGCTCGATTCCGCCCATGCTTGGCGAAGGCGCGGGTCCCTCCCCGATGTCCGGGGCCTGGGTGACGCGGACGACCGCGCCCTCCGACACCCAGCGTTCGTAAATCCTTTTCGGAAGGCTGATGGAAATCCTGCTCGCAGGCATGTACAGGTCCGCGAAATCCGGCCTGTCCGGAGGCAGCCTCACGCGCACGTCGCGGAGCATGCCGCCCTGCTCGCGCGCGATGTTCCTGAGCGCGACCACGTCGACGAACAGGTCCGCGATGCGGTCGCCGATGCCTTCGTAATACTCCTCGAGCTCGCGGTACATGCCCGCGTTGATGAGCGGCTGGCTGTATGAGCTGATTGCCGTGAGGATGACCTCTATGCTCTGCGCGTCATAGTCCGCAAAAAGCGTCGGGCCGGCGCGCTGGATGAGGAGCGCCGCATATGCGGATGGCATCCCCTCCAGCCCGTTTATGACCGCGGCGATGCGCCCTATGTCCTCGCTTGAAAGCTCCCCGGACGGGCGCTGGTTCTGGAACAGCTGGAAAATGGCGAACCGCATCTCGAGGGGGCTGTTGCGGAAAATCTCGGAGGCGTTCGTCAGCCTGGTCCGCGAGTCGCGAATGAGTATGCCGTCGAACGCGGTTTCATCCGGGAGCCCGGTCTGCGCTGACTCGGCCTCCATCCGGAACCTTTCCTCGAGCAGGCCCGTGAATTCCCGGAACTCGCCGAACACCGCGCCGGACGCGATGTGCGAATACGCATCGTCCAATGCCTGGAGCCTCGATGCGCCTTCCTCGCTCTCCCCCGTATCGTAATGCCAGCTCGAGACGGTCCCCATGAGGAGCCTGTCCTGGATTTCCGGGTTGAGCCCGCTGCACGCGCGCCTCACCATCGTGATTGCGCTCCTTATCGTGCCCTCGTCGTATCCTGTTTCCGCCGCAGACCGCGCCGTCTGCTCGAAGCCGAGTTCCATCTCGTCACGTACTTCCTGCGGGAACAAATCATCCGGCAGCTCGCTTATCATCCTGCGCGTGCTCTCCATGTCTGATTCGCGGAAGCCGCCGTTCACCATGAGCCTGATGCTCCGCAGAAGCGGGAGCGCGTCGGAAATCCTCTCGATGGTGGAGCGGACGCCCGTGCTGACCTCGCTCGTCTCCTCCCCGCTTTCCTCGTCCGTGCTCGTGCTCACCACGTCCTCGAGGCGCATGTCCCTCTCCCTTAAATCCCGCGTGAACAGAATCGTGAAGAACCCGCCGGATGCCGCCCCGGCCCCTCGGTTGTCTGCCTGCATGAGCAGGCTCCTCGCCATCGAAAGCCAGCTTTCCCCTATATTATAGTAGAACGGGCGAGTGCCGTTGATGAGTATGTCGAGCCTGGAGGATATCCTCCGCGCCTCGCGCTCCTCGCGAATGAGCGCATTCTCGGAGGGCAGGCTGGCGTTCATGGTGTTTATCAGCACCTGGTCCGCGTCCTCGCCCTGCGCCTCCAGTTCCTCGAGCTCCCCCTCCCATTCATCAAGCGTCCTGCCGCTAATCTGCATTGTCGAAAGGCCGATGTGCCTCTCCCCCGCAAACGCGCGGATGGCATCTATCTTCTCGCGCAATGTCGCAAGCGTGGCGAGGCGCATCGGCTCCTGGGCGGGCAACAGCCTCTGCATGGCAGTCACGAACGCATCCCCGTAAACCCTGCGCAGGTTGGAAAGGTTGACGGACTGCTGCTCGCCGGCGCGCAGCTCGCGCGAGACAATCATCACATCCTCGAGGAACCGCTCGAAATTGGAGAATGTCAGCGATTCGCCCTCGCCTATCCCCTCCCTTCTCCCGAACCCGTCGAGCACCGCCCTCTCGCGCTCCCCCAGCCTCCGGAGCAGCGCGCCGAGGAATGACGAATCGAACCCGTCGCCGTCGCGGTACCGCGCGAGTATCCCCCGCAGCTGGCCGAGGTAATATGCCTGGTCGTGGCCGCGGCTGTCCTCCTCGTCGGAAGAGCGCGCGAAATTCCTGACCAGTTCGGCCGCGCGTCCCGCGTCCGTTTCGGTCTGGTCCTCGGTCCTCACCGGGACGGGGACGGCTTGCGCGATGCCTTCCTCCGCGGCCTGCGATGATTGATAGACGGCCACAATGCCGTCGACGAACGCCCCCGCGAATTCGCCGTACTGCCTGCGCAGCGACTCGATGGCCTCCGCGCTTCCGGATGCGGCCGCCCTGAAGACCTCGCTCACGCTGACACAAAGCTGCGTGAGGTCGAGCCCGCCGTCCTCGGTCGTCCTCGCACCCCAGTAAGCGTTGAATATCGGCCCCAGCTCGGGGTCGTTCATCACCCTTTCACGGAGGGCGACCATGAACGCATCGTTGAATTCGCCGGACTCGCTTTCCTCCCTTTGCGTCCAGTCGTCATAAATCCTGAGGAATTCCTCTGCGCGGGTCTGGTTCCCGCCGAGCATGAACTCCCTCAGCTTCTCGGTGGCGACCTGCGCCTGCTGGACAGCAATATGGATGGCCTCGGGTGGCGAAACGGCATGCGTTTCCCCCGTCTCCTTCAACCCGCCGCTCCTTCCGGGTATCTTCTGGAAGGCCATTATACCATCTCCCCCGTCGCTGTTTATATTGCTTGCACCGGACGCTTCGCTGATGGTTATTATGCCTGCAATCAATGCGGCCTTGAGCTTGAACGGGATATTCGACATGGCCGCCTGTGCCTGCCTTCTCGCGTATTCGCCCGCCCTTTTGGATGATTCCGTATTCCATTTCAGCCTTGGCCCTGACATGGATGCCCCCCGCCTTCGTTGGGCTGGTTCATTCCCTACCTCCTTTTGGCGCGCAATGAATAATAACCAGTGTCCTAAAATAGGAAAAAACGGAAAATACCGGAAATGGCCGATAAGGGAAAACGATAGAACTGGAAAAAATAGAAATGAAAAAACCGAAAAAGGAAATGCCCTTCCAGCATTCAGCCCGGGTGGATGACCCTTCTCCTCTGGCCGCTCTCTCCCGGGGGCACGACCGGCTGCACCGGCTGGGCCGGAGGCGTTGTCCTGGGCGTGATGTTGAGCGACGTCGCCCAGGCGCCGACCGCCTCGCTGCGGTGGCCTTTTCTCCAGCTGTAGACTGCGATTGCGGCGAGCGTGCGCACGTCCTCGAGGCCGTTCACGTCAAGGTTCTCGCGCGTGAGGCCGAGGACGTCGCGGTTCATCATGCGGAAATCGTCGCGCAGCCTGCTGTACCAGTCCTCGCCCGTTCTGCCCGCCGTGTAATTGAGGTATGCCTGGATTGCGCGCACGACAAGCCTGCGGTCGGTCGGAGTGCTGCTCGCGCTCATCGTCACGGACGCCAGCGCCACGCCCTCGTACGGGCGCGTCTCGCCTTCTCGCCAGGTGTTGCAGAAATCCAGGAAATCGCGGTCCGTGTGCAGGTATTCGTTGAAAACCCTGTCGTATGCGCGGGGTATGTCGTCACGGTTGAGTGTCCGGAGCGCGCCTTCGAACGAAGTTTCGCCCGCCGGAAGGTTCCTCGTCAATGTGATGAACCCCGCCGGGTTCCCTCCCTGTGCGTGGCGGTAAATCTCCGCGGGAAGCGACCTCCAGTTCCTGTCGGCGAAATCCTGAAGCGCGGTCCTGGTCTCAGTTACCGTTGGCGCCCTCTGGAATGCTGCCTGGGCAATCTGTTGCGCAATCAAGTCGAGTCCGGCATAATTCGGATGCAAATGGTCCGGCTCTGTATCGCGCTCATAGGCTTGCCTCAGCCTCGGCGGATTGCCTTCCCCGAGGGCTGAGGTGTCCACGAATACGACGCTGCCGTCAGCTGTAGCCTGCGAGCGGAGCCACGTGTTCAGCTCGGCCGTCCTCTGCTGGGCGGCATCGCTTGACCTGGCGTATCCTCCCCAGGGTATCAGGCCGACAAGCACAACCCGTATGTTCGCTGCACGGGCCTGGCTAATCATCGAAGTGAAGCGCATCTGCGCATCCGCTACTGTCCCGCTCATTATTCCGTTGATGCCGCCTTCAATCACGACGGTATTAGGGCGGGCATCCAGAACATCCCTCTGGAACCTCCTCTGGATGGCTGAAAGCGACTCCCCAGTCACGCCTCTCGATGCGACGCTGGCCCCGGGCCAGGTGGTGCGAAGAGATGTTTGGAGCGTCGTTCCGATGCGCCCTCCGTTCACGAGGGAATCCCCAATTATCACGACTCTCGGAGTCTCGGTAATCGCAGGCAATGCAGTTGTGGTTGCAGGCTGGGCCGGCACCGCGGAAGGCTGGGCGACCGGCTGTGCCGTCGCATCAGTCCTCTGCTCGGGCTGGATGATTTCCGGGGCCCTCCACTGCGATATCCTCGACTGGCTCCTGCCGTTGCCCCTCTCTGGGTGTTCCATGAACCACCTGCGCATGTAAAGCGAGGCGCACGTCACGGTGTCGGCGTCCATCGGGCTTGATATGTACAGCCTCATCAGCGCGGCGCGGTCGAGGTCGCTCGGCGCGCGCCCGGCCGTGGGCTGGAACGTCCTTGCGCCCTCCACGTTCCGGAGCCTCCATGCCGTAGTCGGGAGCTGGAGGATTTCCTCGCGGTATCTCGAATAATCGGAATTCGCCGCCACGAAATTGAGCAGGAAATACCTGATGTACAAATCTGCCGCGGATATGATGCGCGATTCTGCCTGGGCGCTCAGCTGCTCGCCGCGCCCGGGTTCGGTGAGGAACGCCTGCAGCGTCACAAATTCGGAGAACACGCGGTCGCGCTCGGGGAGCGCCTGCTGCTGGGCGGCCATGGACGAGAGGTATAGCCTGAAGCTTGGAATCTGGTAAAGCTGGTTGAAGATGCTGATGGTCACGTTCTTCTGCGCGTCCGTCCGCTCCACTCCCCTCTGCAATCCGGGGTCGAGGAACGTCTCCACGAACCTGCTGTTCGAGTGCAGGAGGTTGGCCGCGGCCTGCGCGCGCCGGTCGTCGCGCCGCGAATCTCGAAGCTGGGTGTCCAGCCATTCGAGCGTGATTGTCGGGCGGGGCGTCGCCTCCGACGTCCTGCTCCTTCTTCCCGAGCCGCTTCCGCGCGTCGTCGAAGCGTCCCTTGCGGGGGCGGCGGGCTCTTCGGCCCTTCTTTCAGTTCTCGGCGGTGCGGGCGCCGGCTCAGTCGGACGCACTGTCCTCGTCGGAGGCGGTGCCGTCGGCTGGGCGGTCCTTGCAGGAGGCGCTGTCTGCGTCGGTGCCGGGGGGGCTGTCGGCTGTGCTGAGGGCTGGGACCTGGCCACGCTCCTCCTTATGGCTGCCGCTGCCGTTGATGCGTTGATTGCCTCGACCTCGCGCCCCTGCGCCTCCCCGATGCCGTAGAAATACGGCGCGGCGGCGCTGATTGCGCGCCTCACCGCGGCTTCAATCTGGTCGGGCTGGCTGGGGTCGATTGTCACTCCCGTCGAGCGACTCGTTCCCCTGCATACGACGATTAATCTGTTTCCGCTAAGTTGAACCTCAGCCATTCAAATCACTCCATGATTATTGCGTTCTCGGCGCCCCGGGTTGTGTTGCCGGCGCTGCACTGCCTCTTGCCGCCGCTTCGGCGCGCTTCCTTTCCAGCGTGAACTGCCTGATGCGGTTGCGCAGGGGGTCGCGGGCTCTTGCCATGTCGACCGTGACGCGCATCGCGTCACCTGTGCCTGTTACGGTTATGCCCCATGTTCCCCGCATCGTGACATCCGCGCGGTTCGTGCTCATGAGAATCCTGAATATCTCCTCGCGGACCGCGGTCCTCGCCCGCTCGGGCGCGGTGATATTGCCGTCTACGGTCGTCGACTCCCCGAAGACCTGGCGCAGAACTGCGCTGTCGCTTCCTGTGGCAGAGTACATCCCGTCGAGGAGGCCGTCGATCATGGTGCCGAGGGCCTGCCCGCGCTCGCTCGAATAGAACGCGCTTGCCTGCTGGCGCTGCTGCGCCGTCAGTTCGAGCGTCACCGTGACCGGCGCCTGTGCCGGCTGGGCACGCTCGGGGACCATCTCCAGCGCGGTCACGCCGGGGAATTCCCTGGTCGTCGCAGGCGTCTGGGCAGGCGTGCGTCCGGGGACTGCCGGAACCGCCCTCCTGGCAGCTGCCTCGAGTTCGGCCCGTGTCCTGGCCCTCGCATTGAACCACCCGCTCGTCCTGAACAAGGAGGCGTTGCGGTCGGCAAACGACGCCGCATCCTGGGTGTTCCTGAATCCGCCGGATGAGTTCTGCTGTATGTACGCGAGTATCGCATGCAGGTCCGTGATGCTGTCCCGGTTCTCGGTAATCCAGCGCATGAGCCCGCCCTGCGCGTCGCTGTATCTTGCGACCAACCTGGCAAGCGCCGGGCCGTCTGCCGCGCCAAGCATGGAACGGTCGGCCGCGCTCACGAGGATTGAAGGCCCTATCACGCCCTCGGCCCTCGCGTTGTCGCCTATCATCTCCACAAGGTCCTCGACGGTCACCTGCTGCCTTCCGGCAATCGAAAGCCTGGAACGGACGGCGCTGAGCGCGAGCCCGCACTGCGAAAGCAGCGTCGACAGCTGGCCCTCGGCCCTCTGCCTGGCTGCGGCGTCCCCGCTTGCCGCATCGACGAGGAGCCTGTTCACCTCGTCCGTGAAAGGCCGCTCGGTGTTGTCCGCGCCGCGCGTCCTTCCCCCGACAAGGGCAAGCCTCGTCGCAAGCGCGACCGGGTCGCCGTAAATGTCCTCGTTGTCCCGAACCGTCAGCGCGTTAAGCGCGCGGAGCGCCCCGGGGTTGCTCCTGAATCCTGCGAGCATGGTTTCGAACGGAGCCCTGAAGCTCTCGACCACCCACGCGCGCTCATCGAGCGCCTGCAGGAAGCTGCTCGGCCGGATGCCCCTCATGGTGCCATCCGCCTGCGGGATGTCGAGATAGAATCCCTGCGCTATCGCCCTCCGCCTCAGCAGTTCGCCGAGGTGCAGGCTCGAAAGCTCGCGGGTCGCGCGGGCCTGCTCATCCGGCGTGCCTGAAGTAGCTGTGCGCTCGAGCGCGTCCACGCGGGCGACGTATTCGCCCGGCATGTTCTCGTAGAATGAGCGCAGTTCGGTCGCCATCGCCCGAGGCGTCCTCGCGCTTTGCCTCTGCATCTCGGCAAGGTTCGTCGGCCCGCCGGGCGTCGCGCTCGCCATAAGGTACGTTATCATATTGTCGAGGTATGTCACAGGTATGCTGCCTGCCCTCGCCGAGCTCCACAGGAAGAGGAACGCATCCGCGTTCTCCCTCCTTGAGAAGAATTGGGCGGTGTCCGATAGTGCAGTGCCGGCCATGCCCATGTCGTCGAGATATGTCTGGACCACCGCGCGCCTCGCGTCGATAGCGATGCCGCGCCTCTGCCAGTCGCCAAGGCGCAGTGCGGTCATGTCCGACATGTCGAGCTGCGTCCTGCCCCCGCGCAGGCGCAGGAATTCGGCAATCATGTCCGCAGGCTCCATAGCCTGGACCTGTGCGCTCTCGTTCGCATCCAGTTGCCTGTTCAACGAGCGCTCCTTTTCCCGAATGAGCGCGGAGCGGACGTCCTCGGTGGTTATTCCGAGCCTGCCTAGCCTTGCCGTCAATTCGGTCCTGGCGGTCGTCCTGTCCTCTCCAGCAGGGCCGTTCGCGGTCATAAGCCTGCCGTTGATGTCTGAAAGCGCCCCGGCCATCGCCCTTCCGTCGGTCAGTGCATCGTTCACTTTCGTCCGATCAATCCAGATGTTGCCCAGCTGCTCGCTGAGCAGGATGCCGCGCAAATCGTCCGGGTTCTGCGGCTTGAGGCGCGAATCGCCCACGACAAGCGAGCGGCCGAACCTCTCCCCGGCGGTGCCTGTCAGCCAGCGCGCGTTCTCGTCGCTGACGTTCATCCCGTAAATCTCGTTCGCCATCTGGTTGCCGCGCCTGATATCAGCCGCGCCGGTGTACCAGTCGCGGAGCGCGGGTATCGCATAATACATGCCGATGCCCCATCCTGCGGCATGGCCGAGGCGGAGCAGCGTCCTTCCGGTGAAAAGCGAATTGCGGACTCCCGCACGCCATCCTCCCGCGCGCGCTTCGGCGGCGAATTCGCCGATTCCGCTGCGGACGCCCCAGGTCGGCTCGGCATAATAAAGAACGCGCCCTGCCCTGCGCGCCTGCCTTCCCGTCCATTGCCCGACTCCAAGGGGCCTGCCGGCTGCGGCTCTCGCCCCTCCCCGAGCCCTAGTCTCGACCATAATCGTGTTGAAGCGTTCGCCGAGCGTTCCCATGGTGGTGAGGCCCTCGGAAATCTGCGGAGTCGCCCTCAGCCTTGAGACGAATCCTGCCACGTCCGACATGTCCTGGGCCATCCTGTTCCTTGCGGTGGCCGGCAGTTCCACTGCGCCTTCGGCCGCTGGCGCTCTCATGGATCCCGGCAGCCTGTCCATCACTTCAGCGAGCGTCCCTTCGCGTACCGCCGCCTCGTAGCGGACCCTCGCCTGCCTTCCATGCGCGCGTTCTACCGCGGCAGCGACCTCCGGGCTCCTGAGCGTGTCCAGCACCGTCGCATCGAAGCTTCTCGCCGGGTCCCCGCCAGGCACCTGGTTGTTGCGCACCCTTCTTAGGAGTCCTGCCCTGATTGCTTCGGAAATGGCATTCCCTTCGGCGGAAATGGCTGTCAAGGATTCGGCAGCACCTGCCCTTGCGAGGGCCATCTCGTTCACAATTGCCCCCTGGGGTATCCTCCCCGTTTCTGCGAGGCGCAGAAGCGCGTTCGCCCTCTGGGTGGCGTTGAGCTCGAGGCCGAGGACCTCGGCTGTTGCCGCTAGCGGCGGCAATCCCTGCGTGGCTCCTTGCGCTTCGAGCGCATCAACCATGATGCCCCTCTGAACCTGCGTCAGTTCCGGAAGCGAATCGAGGTAAGTCTGCCTTCTGACCTCCGGAGTCCTGCCGGCGATTCCCTGCACCTGCACGTTCGTGTCGATGCCGCGGACGATGTTGCCCTGCATCTCGGCGAGAGCCGGGTCCGCTGCGATTAGTCTCTGGACCTGCGGGTGGCGGTAAAGCGCCTCGAGTATCTCCATGCACTGCGCGCGCGTGGCCACCCTCGTCTGCGGGCTCATCGCGCGGTCATAAATCATCCTCATCATGGCGACGACGTTCTGCGGGTTCTGTGCGACGGTCGCGTCAATCCTCTGCGCAATCATCGCGTCAGTCTCGGCTTCGAGCACCGGGACGTTTTCAAGGGCCGCGTCGCCTCTGGCCCATCTCCTCACTCCGCGGTATCCGCCGACAGCCTGCCTGCCGAACCACCTGCCCGCACGCACTATCCTCCCCGGCTGCGGAGCCGGCGGCTGATTAATGATTGTGACATTGGTTTGCGGTCCACCTGCCTGCGCCGGGGCCTCGCCTTCGGCTGGCCCGCGCGGTGCGGCTCCCCTTGTCGGCCTCGCGCCGCCTCCGGTTCCCCTGCCGCCTGTGGCAGGTCCGCCTGTCTCAGCAGGCCCGACTCTTCCCGGGACCGGCTCTCCTCCTACTGGCCCCCTGCCTCCGCCTGCAGGCCCTTCGCCTGCCATGGCGCGGACCGGAACTGCGGTTCCGACTCCTTCGGCCTGGCCCGGGCGGACCGGCACGGGCTGTCCCACCGCGTCCTCAATCGGCAGGCCGTTCGTCGCTTCGAGCACGGCCGCCTCGCGGACCGGCTCCCTGACGAAGCGCCCGATGCCGCGTGCGGCATTGCCAAGCCCTCTTGATGTGAACGGGTCGATATCTGCGAAATCCGGCGGCCGGGCCGACGGATTCACTGCGCGTTCTCCTTCGATTGCCGCGCAGATGGCCGGATTGCCGGCTATCCCGCGCTCGGGGTTCCCGACGATGTTGTCGATTGCATCCGCTACCCGAGTCGTCCTCGGGTCCAGCCTCAGCCTTGCAAGCGTCGCCCTGGCGGCGGCCCTTGCATTCAATGCGGGCGCGGGCGCGCCGTTAGGCACAAGCAGGTCCTGGAGGAATCCGAAGAGGCCCCCTGATTCGGACAATCCCGCCGCATCCACTTCCGGCCTCGTCGTCCTCGGCCCTCCGCCGCGCGGTCCGCCTCCTGGCCCTCCTTCGGGCGGAAGCTCGGGCGTCAGCCTTCCAAGCGCGCCTTCGAGCTCGGCCCTCCCGTACGGGGTAAGCTCACCGTTCTGCAGCGACCTCAGCAGGTTAAGGTAAGTGGCGTTGCCGATTCTCGCGTCGCTGGCGAGCCTTGCGACGCTCGTCCTCATCGCGGCATTCGGAATCGTCGCAAGCTCGGCCTCCGCGGCCGTGCGCACGCTCGCCTCCGTGCTTCTCAGCCTTCCCATGAATTCGAATAATCCGTCCGCAGTCCTGAGCCTGCTCGCAAGGGGCGCTTCTGCGGCCTCTCCCGGCACGAGCTCCCTCGCCGGCACCATTTCCTCAAGCGCAGCCGCAGCCCTCATGCGCGGCGGCGCGGTCATCCCCCGGTACCCATAGGCGACGCCCATGTGGATAATCGGCAACAATCCCATGCCCGCGGTAAGCATCGCCTGGTGCAAGAGCATCTCCCTCCTGACCGGGTCCGTCGTCCTCTGCGCCTCCTGGTACATGCGGTATGCGCTGTATTCCATATAGCCGGATATCCCAAGGCCCAGGGTGACGGCAGTGCCTGTGAAAACGCGGCTCATCGTCGCGTATCTGCTTGCCGATGCGAGGAGCTGCTCCGCCCGTGCCAGGTTCCCTGCCACTGCAAAGCCCTCCGCGCTCACGCGCGCCCCGACCGCGAACGTGCGGACTATGCCGCCTACGGCAGCGAAACCGAGGGTGGCGACCGTTATTCCTAGCATTGCCCAGGATTCGCCGCTCACTTCGCCGCGCATCCTGTATTCGGTGACCATTCCTTCGACCTGGCTCCCGACGAAAATCGCTCCGCCTATGTATATGCCGACATACGGTATGAAGCATGCGGCGATTCCAACGGCAAGGACCGCCACCTGCGCAATCATCCTGTTGGCTTCGGCCCGGCGCTGCATTTCCTGGATTTCAGTTCGTGCCGATGAATATTCGTGCTCGGCCATGGCCATGTAATCAGCCCGCGCCTGGGGGTCCGATTCCTGCATCGCACGGTCCTCGCCCCTCCATGCGGCGTAAACATAGCCGCGCACAGAAGCCTGGCTGTCCCTGAAATTGTCAAGGATCTGCTGCGCTGTCGAGCCTGCGGGGATGCCGAAAATCGACGATTCAATCATCACCGTTCCCTGCAGTCTCCTCTGCATCCTCTCGCCGTGCGCCCTCGCGGTCTCTCCTGGGGGGGTATTTCCGAAGAGGATATCCCTAAAGACCATCATGTGCGCTTCCTGGTATTGCTCGAGCTCGAGTTCGTCATGCTGCATGCGTAAAATCGGGAACGCCTGTTCCATCGCCCTCCTATCATCGAGCGGGCGGCGGTGGGCAGTAAGGACGTCTGACGTTGTGATGACGCTTCTGGCCCAGTATGTCTGCAGCGCATTGGTCCTCGACCTCACGGCCCGCTGATAAAGCCTTGACGCATCGTCGAACCTTCCCTCTATCGCGGCGGTCCTCGCTTCGGTTAAGAAGCGCCTGCTCTCATCGAGGTGGGTCCTCGTCTCAGTTGTTATATCCCCGCCGGGATAGCCGACGGCCTGCCTGAACTGGTCTCCAAGCGACATCTGTTCAGTGATGACCGATACCGCAAGCGCGGTCCGCCGTTCCCTGTCCACATTGCTTAGGAGCCCGGCGTAGCTGTCCATTATCGAAGGGCCTTCGCCCTGCCTCGCAGTTATGTCCTCGTTGGTGTATCTTGCTGCCTCGAGGCGGGCGATTAATGCCGTCCTCGAGGTCTCGAGCGCCCTCCTGCGTTCGACGCTCCCGTCGTATGCCGGAAGGCTGCTTGTGAAGCCTGAAAGGTCGCCGAGCTGTGTCACGATTCTGTCTATGGCCTGCATCCTCGCAGCGCGTCCGGCAACCAGCCAGAACCTTCCGCCGACCGTAGTGCCTGTCCGTGAATCGTACCTGCCGAATATAACCTCGACAATCCTGTTGTATGCGCTGATATCGCCGTTGCCGGCGGCTGTCTGGAGCTGCCTGAAAAGCGCCGTGAGGCCCATGCCCGTGCCGAGCGCAGTGTCGCCCGAATGCGTGCTTTCATATTCCCGGATGCGGGCGAGGTCCAGGTAAAGCGGGTTGTTCTGCGCATCGTATCCGATGACGATCCTTCCCCTGGTCTGGGCGTTCCCTTCGATGAACGGAATCGCCCCGTCGTACCTCTGGCGCAGCTGGTAGCTGCTTGCCATGAGCATGTCGCACTCCGCTATGCGTTGCGTGCCGAGCTGGAAAAGCTGCGCTGCCGCGCGCTGCCTCTCGGGCGTCGTGGCCTCTGCCTCCATCCGCATCGCGTCAATCAGCCTGTTGCGGCCTTCCACGAAGCCCGCGCCGTCGCGGGCGGCCAGCCTGTACCTCCAGCCCTCGGACCTTGCGGCCTGGGCCGGCAGGCTTCCCGAAGCGGCCCTCGCCGCGGCCGGTGCGCCGTAGAATTCCTGCACGTACCTAAGGAGCCTGAATGCGCCCTCGTAATCCCCCTGCTGCGCCCTCGCCCTCGCGCCCGCCAATGCGAGGTCGACGGTTTCCCGCCCGACCGTCCAGCGGTTGCGCGTGGCGAGGTCCCCGAGCCTCGCGGCTTCGACATCCACCGCGGTCCTCTGCGCCGCCACGTAGCTTTCATTGAATACGGTTTCGACGCCCCTTCCGTCAATCTGCGTCTGCCCGCGGGCGAACGCCCCGAGCGCCCTCTCCATTCCCGAACCGTCGAAGCGCGGGTTCATGGATTCGATTTTCCCGCCCCTGCGGATGCCCAGCTTGTCCACGGAGTCCGCATACATGATGAGCCGAAGGAGCGCGCCCTGGGCCTCCCTGAAATTGCCCTGCGCAACCAGCTCTTCGACGTGCGTTAGCCCGCTTTCGACAACCCTCTTCTGGTCGGCGATGCCCCTGCCCCATTGCGAGAGGCTGGACCTGAAGTCGGTTATCTGCGCCGCGAACTGGTTGCGGGTGATTGCGTCCTCGAACGCCTGCTGGCCGTTCTGGCCGCGGATTTCCGTGTCCAGGGCGGTTTCCATCTCCCCGGACGCCGCCCAGTCCCTTCCGCGGGCGGAATCAAGGTACATGGCATACCTCGATGTCATGTCCAGGAGCCTCCTCGCCCCCTCTATGTCCCCCGCGTCGATGCGTTCCCTGGCGACCCTCGCCGCCTCGTTGATTCTCGTGAGCCTTTCCCTGGCGGTCCCGCGTCCGCGTATGCGGTAGCCCCTCTCGAGCCTCGCCGCGTCAGCGCTGAGCGTGGCGACCTCGATTTCAGTCGCGAACTGGCTGGCCCGCACCGGGCTCAAATCCCCGCGCCTGGATATCACCGCGATTATCGCATCGTACCTCTCGTTGCCGAGGATGGCCCTCGCCCCCCCGGTCGAACCCGATGCGGTCCTTTCAAGGAATCCCATCGCTACCGCAAGCGCCGCGATTTCCCTGTTCCCGCCGGTTATCAATGCGAGTGCCTGGGCGCCGAACCATTCCTGCGTCCCTTCGCGCGCAGCATTCCTATCGCTCCGCGTGCCTGAGCCGCGGAGTTCGGCGGCGCTCAGCTGGAGCTGCTCGTCGCGGGCCTCGCGCGTGGGAACCGGCGGCCTTCCTGTTAGCATGAGATACCTGTTCTCGAGCGAAAGCAAATCCTCGTCCCGCACCTCGCGTGCTGTGCGTTCGTTGCCGAGCCTGGCAAGGAGCGCATCCAGGTCCTGGCGGAGCGATTCCATCAGGCCCCGCGACGCGTCCTCCGCAGAGAGCTGCGTCATGCGCCCGGTGATGTCGTCCTTCCATGCCGTGACCCTCTGGACGCTCTCCTGCCTGAGCATGGCGCTGATGCGGGCGATGTTCGCCTCGAACCTCTGCAGCCTCGTCTCGTCGCGCGCGGACTGCTCGGCGGTGTAAGGATTGCGCTCGCGCGCAGCCTTGTCC
>Ga0265297_10002531_pt1 | contig 36724 bp, 53 predicted proteins | sample Munlanlwell13791_FD_192502 | JGI IMG/M metagenome (GOLD analysis project Ga0265297, IMG submission 192502) | Leachate microbial communities from a municipal landfill in Southern Ontario, Canada - Leachate well 137-91 | ecosystem: Engineered > Solid waste > Landfill > Unclassified | place... | reverse complement strand
CCCTCTGTATAATCCTCTCTTAATTCCTTAACTCTATTGTGTCTTTCAGTATTATTATCTTTTACCGCTTGCCTATAAGATTCATACGCAAATTTTCTATCAGCATCAGTTTTAAGACTTTTAAAATCAGGTTTAGGTACATCTGGAAGTTCTTCTTTAGCCATGTCCATGAAAGATTTTTTAGAAACTAATTCTTTCTTTATGAAATCTGTTTTAGGGACACTTGTTCTAACTTCTTCATAATCTGATTTAGTTATAGGCTTAGAAAGTTCTTTTTTCGTAACTTTCACAGGAGCAATTTCCTTAACAGGAACTTCTGGAACCTTTTTAGATGGTAATGCTTTAGCTATTGGCTTTACTTCTTCTGTTCCTGTTGGTAAAAATTCTGTAGGAGGTTTAGGAAGAGTTGGAACTACAGGTTGTTGAACTTGCTCAGAAACTTGAGGTTGTGCTTGTGTAGCTACAGTTGGAGCTTGTGCTTCAGTTTGACCTGTAAGTTGCTCATACATTGCTGTTGTATCTTCGCCTGGCTTATTCTTTAAAACATCTTCTAGTAATTTTTTACCTAAGTTGGGATCTTTTGCTGAAATATTTGCTATAGCAGCTGCAGATTCTTGACTTACTCCAGATTTTATAAGATTAAGTTCTATAGTATCTCTATTCGCATTTGCAAGAGCCAATTTTCTTTCTGTCTCTTTTTCCTTAAAAGTAGCATCTAAGACTTTTGCTGCCATATCTGGAGCATTTCTATAAAGATCAGTAAATGCTTTAGCTTTTTGAGATGAACCAAAAACATTTTCTAAATATGGCTCCATCTCTTTTAATTTTCTATTAGTTTCAATAGACGCCATCTTCTTTTGTATAGCACTACCTAATCCTGAACCAATAGCCTCCCCTATCCCTGCCGCAAATTGTGATCTTTGAACATCTTTAGCTGTATATGGAGCAGGTTGATATTGGCTAGAAATTGCAGAGCCTATAACTTGTTGATTATAAGGAGTAATTCTAGCAGCACCCGTTGATTGAACAGGATTGTTTGTTCCTAATAAATTCTTTAAATCAGCCATTTTATTACTCCTTAAAAACGTGGATATTGATAGTTTACTGATTGTGGCAATGAGGTAAGGCCTGATCCCATATTTATATAACTTGGAGTTGAAGGCTGTGTTCCACCTTTTGTAAGTTGCTTATATCCAGATTTTAATAAACCCATACCAGCAGAACCCATGCCAGGAAGTACTGTGTTTATTAGTGCAGCTCCGCCTGCTTCTGCTGTAGACGCAGCCATTCTAGTTAAGAAAGCATTCCAAAGTGCTGATTTAGCTTCAGGTGGTATACTCATCTTTTGAATATCGTTATAATAATCTTGTTGCCATTTTTGTGATTGTGCCTTTAATCCAAGTTCTGATTCTGCAAGACCATATTGCCTTTGTCTTGATGCCTCTTCTTGTTGGTTGATAAGCTCACTTAATGACATTTTTCTTTCTTCTCTGCCTATTTCAGACCTTTTTGCTAGCATCTTATTTTCAAAATCCTTCATTAAACTTTGTTGTGCTGTGAAATATGCACTTGAACCAGAAGGATATTGCTCTAACATTTTAGGTAAGACGTTCTTTTGAAAGTCATCTCTTGCATATCTTTCTTCTGCAGAGCCTTGAGTGGCAGATCCTGGAACCGCACCTTCAATTAATTTTTCAGTACCAAATTTACCTAAAGCACCCCCTATTGATGCAACACTAGAACTTCCTAAAAGATCTCCTAGTTTACCACCAACAGCTTTTCCTAACATAGGTAGACCTTGCTCAGCAAGATATCCTGCTCCCGTTCCAACCTGTTTTTTAAGAAACTCTAAACCTCCAACGTCTCCTTTAGATAATCTTTCAATATCTTTTTGTATCATTTGAGACCCAAACAAAGAACCTAAATCTCCTGTTTTAGAGGCATCTGTCTTGGCTTCTTCTGTTGCAGCAGGTTCAGCAAGTGCCTTATTTAACATAGCTGATACTTCTGGGTGCTCTCCTGCTGTTGAACCAGCCGTAACATAAGGGGATGTTAGCTTTACATAATCTTTAATATTTGAAGGGTCTTGATTTAAATTACCCTTAATTTTAGAGATAGCACTGGCCAAATTCATAGCTTTAGTTTTATCTATACTGGCTAGTTTTTGTACCAAATTTCCAGTTGAAGCTGGATAATTTAAAATATCCATTATAGAAGATTGAAGTTCCTGTGGCATATCTTTTGAATTTGCTTCTAAAACTTTTAATGCTGTTCCAAAATCATCATACCTGGAAAGAAGATCTAACAAAAACTCTTGTGCTCTTTGTTTTCTTTCTTGGTCAGTCATGCTATCCCCTTATTTTAAATTTCTATTTCAATACTGTATTAATTCTATCAAACTTTTTTATACTATTATGATAAAGTGTCACTAACATAAAAAGAAAGGATTTTACAATGGCAGTAATCACAGGTTTTGTTCCTTTTACTAATGTTTTAGATTTGTCCGCATTAGATAAACATGAACCTATTAGTAATGAAGAACTTAAAGAAATATTTGTACAAATACATAGAATTTTAGAAGCAACAACATTAGCTGCAAGCCAAACTAAACGCATTGAAGCAACCTTACCAATAATAATCACAGAATATGCTGACAGAATAGTTCTTCATCATTAACGTCTAGTCGTAAAATAAGTTATTGCTGCTGTAATTGCAGTACTTGCTAATGTGCAAAATCCTGAAACTGCAGCAGCTTTCTTTTTTGACCAACGCCTATCCATCTCTTTACGCATAGCATCAAGTTGCTTTATTTGTTCTTGTTTTATTAGTTCTATCTGTTTATTTTGCTCTACATAAACGTCTTGTGTTGCATCTACTATCATGCGTTGTAAATCTCTCCAGTTACGAGTTGTTTCATCATCTACTGCTTCATCTTTAAACACCTTAGAAAGTAGTTTAACAGCCCCCTTTTTTTCTTCTTGGGGTGATTGTATTACCTCTTTAACCATATTATTAAGATGATTGTTTAAAGCTTCAGCAAAATTAGTATTTATAGCTCTTAAATATGCAAAAGGAGTAAATTCTGGTATTTCTATAACAACATCCTCTTTTTCAGTCTCGCTAGTTACAGGAGATTCTGGTGTTGTCATAGAATAAAGACTTAACGGCATAAAAAGTAATAATAGTAGTTTCTTCATCTATTTAACTCATAAGAAGGTCTTCCTTCAAATAATATTGCATGCACTTCAAAATCTGACTCGTTAATTAAAACGTTTCTTATTTGTGATTCTGCTCTTGGACCAGGTGTATTATCAGATAAACCAACTCTTAATGTTAAAGTTTCACCTTCTGCTTGCAAATAAATTGAATGCCAAACTCTTTGCTGAGTTGCAATATCTAAACCAGCATATACAGCCGTAGATAATTTATAAGAATCGCCTAGGTTAGCGTCCGTTCCTCCAAATCTCACTAAACCACCCTCAGCCAACGATAATTCAGAGCTTGATGGATTAAAATCAACAGATACTTCACCATTAGTTGTTCTAGTAAACATTATGCTTGCTTTAGATATAAAAGCATTCCTGCCTTTATTAAGATAAAAATTGAAATCTTTAGAATAAAAAATAGGTGGTGTTACTAAAGATACAGTTCCTCCTCCTGTATATGTAGAAACGCCAACAACCTCAAGAGGATCTTTGGTAATTTGTATAGTATTTCTATCTACCCTAGCAGTAACTTTAAATATTTTATTGCTAAAGAAGCTTATATTTCCAGTACCCAAAAGACCTTCTATAAGAATGTAATCGCCAGCCGTAAGTGCATGATCATAAATAATGAGATCAAAAATATTGGGTCCGCCAAAAAAATTAGTTATAGATAATTTACCAGCATTTCTCTTGGTATTATAATCAACGACTGTTACAAAACCTTGTTGATTTCCTGCAATAACTCTTCGGAAATGTTCTTGACTTGGAGCATCGTTTCCTTCTAAAAAATATCCAAAAGCTGTAAATGTGTCCTTAATTGTTGACCATGATCCTGTGACGTAATTTAATGCAACTACATCCCTTAAAAACGGATAATCTAAAGTAATGCCCAATCTAGGGAAAGTCCAAAACACAAACTCATATAAATAATCTCTTATGCCAGCAATCCTAGACAATGATGGTAAGTTTGAAATAGCTTGAGGTACCTTTAATGGTATCTTAGAATCTATTCTTTTTGCAACTGCACCATTACAAGTATAAATTCCACTTTCACCTATTGTTAAAACGCTCCAATCTACAGGAACAAGACTTAAAGTAGATAATGTTCCAAATTCTCCATTTATCTCTTTCCATATAAATTGAGCCCCAGCTGTTTCATTAAATGTATATACCAATTCATAAATACTTCTTTCAAAAAATACTATGAGGTGGTCTCTTAAAACATATGCTGATAAGATAGCTTCTTCATTTGGTGGTTGAAGATAACCAGCACCAGAAGATGTCAAAAGAAAAGAAGTTGAAAATCCAAGAGGATCTCCCTTTGCGCACCATCTTACTTTGCCAGGAAAAACTTTTTCAACGCCAACATCAATTTCTTCTGTTAGATTCATTAATATAAGTCTGTCTTTAAAATTAACCATCACCCTAGCAGCATTTATATGTAAATTTATAGGAGGTATCGCGAGGATTGTCTCAATAATAGGTCTAAATATATTCCAAGTTCGAGCAGGAACAGGAGTACCTAAAGCAATATTTGTCCAAGTATAATATCTCATATAATCTACAGAATAATTATTTGTTACAAATAAAACATCATAAAGAACTTTAGCTTCACTCCTAAACATAGTACCAGTAAAATAATATTCATTACCACTTCCTAAAACAGTATTAGCGCTGGTCCAAACGTTAGAACCTGAAGCAGGAGGATTTTCTGCACCTTCATTAATCCAATTCCCATTTAACCAAGCATATGGATGTAATCCATCAAAAGCAAAAGTAAATTTTCTATTTTCAACTCTATCTTCAAACTCTAAAAATCCCATTACAGGGGCAGTTGGATAGTAATAAATCGCAAGACCGGGTGCTCCGGGACAGTTTAAAGCCACTCTTCCTGTAACCGTACTATATGTCCCAGTATATGCTGGCAATGTGGTAACCATATTATGGAAACCAGTCTGTCTAACAGTAAAAAAGACATCAACCCCAGCTACATTAGTTACTGAAAACATTTGCCCCAACTGTGTCCAGTGATGTCCTGGAACAACTGTAGCCGGAAAAACACCAGCACCATCTAAAGTACCTATTCTATAACGAAGTCTGCTTTCTAATTGATTTGGATGCCTTGGTCCATAACAATATCTAGTACCAAATCTTTTAATTATCCTACCTTGGTAAATTTGTAAATTATCAAGAACAGCAAGGGCATCATCAGGTATAAGCCATGGTTTAAGATTATCTTGTAAACCACTGTCAAATGGTGCAATTAAAAACTTATCTTTAGGCATACTCTCCCCTTTTTATTAATAAATGCCACTGTTGTTATAATTATCACCAGTAAATGACAATGCATTAGTATAAATAGTTGCTGATCTTTGTGTGGTTTGTTGTACTATCTGCCTTCTTCCTACTAACATTTCTTGTCTTTTAAACTCAGGCTCTATTAAAGCAACTGTTTCTACATCCAATCTATCTAATAATATCTTTCTTGATGCACCATAGGCTATATATTCCCAGTATTGATTTAGTTCTGGATGAACTAAAGGATCTAGTCCTGTAAATGCAGTAGGTCTTAATACAGCTTCAATTGTAACTGGATATACTTGGTCAGGAACAGGTCTTAAGATAAATTGAGAATTGTTGTAAAGTAATGCATATGGTCTTGATGCTACATAAGTTAGATATTCAGCATTAATATCTGTGCCAGCTACAGGAACGGCAGCAAAAGTAATAGCATATGCGCCAGTCATATAGTTAATGGTTCCAACTAAAGCTAAACCTGTAATTGGATTTATCCATCCACCAGTTCCATTATCTTTAGCAGCAATTTGAGTATAAGTAAGGCCACCACCAGCTGCGCCTTTAGCACTTATTGTAATACTTCCACGAACAATAGGTATATTTGTAATGATTCCTGCATATGGACCTGCACCAATAGCAGCAGAAGCTGTAGCAATTTTTTGTTGTGTGTTTACTTGTGGGAAATACCTATAAAATTCTTCTCTTGATTCATAATATTTACTTTGATACCCAGCAATATAAACAGGAGGAGCAAAGGTTATATAGTTGTTTAAAACATCTGTAATAAGAGTTCCAGCTTCTGTCATAACTCGTAAAACTGAAAGATTATAAATATCAACATTAGGTGCTGTAAAGAACTTTAAAACAGTAGTTTGTTTAAAATCTTGTAAAGATTCAGGGAGATCAAAAAGATAGAACGCATTTATATATTCGTCTATCTGTACATCAGAAATTTGTGTCGTTGTAGGACTTTTTGTTAATCTTCTTATTTTAGTTCGTATACCCGCTAAATCATATGCCATTTTTTGATCTCCCGCTTTTTTAAATTATATACACTAAAAGATTAACATGTTTTTATCTATGCCCATCAAGTAAGATATTTTTAGTAGCACAATCCAGTTGAGAATTAGATTCACCAATTGGTATCACTTGAGCAACTTCAAGTGGGGCAATAGGTAAAACAAATGCATCAAATCCCACTCTTATGTCTAAATCTATTCCAAATGTATCTACAGCAGCAAGAGTTTTAATTCTTCCTACATAATTATTTAATTGCTGTATTCCATATTCTTTTGGAATAGTAAGCCTAACAATCTCTCCAACAAAATAATTATTAGTTACACTTGTTTGTATTAATGTTATAAGAGGATCTCCTGGCATAGAAAGAATATTTATTATTTGACAAGTCTTTGGTAAATAATAATTAATTCCGTCATTTATGTATGGAGTCCATGGTGGAACCGGATCAGACATTTTAAACCTTCTCTACACTTAATATCTTCTCTTCTTGATAGTTTCCAATAGTATCCTTATCGGTAAAGGTTAATGCTTGAAAGCCGCATCTTTTTACCTTTTGACCTACTTTAACGGAGCTCTTTCCTGTTTCATCTTGCATATAAGAATGTACTGGATACCAACAATTGTTATTTAAATGCTTAGCTACTCCAAAAGGAATTTCATAAATTTCCCCGTCTTTTAAATCAAAACTTTCTATAGGATCGCCTGGATAAAAACAATACATAAAACTTAATGTTCCACCTGGAACTTCATAAAAATGGAAGATACCTTTAACTTTTTGATGGTCTCTTTCTCTATCAATTTCCATTTTTCTTTTTAATTCTTTTGCATCTTTTTTTGTTGTAACTTCTTTATCTTCGCTCAAATCTATTTCCATATTTTGCTCCTTTTGATGAGAGTGGGAATAATTCCCACTCTCATAGATTTATCAATAATTGATTTCAATTAGAGATTACTTACACTAAACGATTTACCAGCTATCCAATAAACAACATCGTTATTTTGACCCGCAGGTGAATCTGCTCCAGCAAAAAGCTTCATTCCTAAATAAGAACCGTTATAAGTAGCATCGCCTAAAATATTAGAACCTAATATTAAAGATGCAGCTGTATCTTGGCCTAATGGTATTGCTTTTGCAGGTTTAGTAATTGCTATACCTACAGGGAATGCAAAGGCTGCAAAACCTGTGGAGTCATAATAAACTGTAATTGTATTAGCTGTTGGAACAGTTAAAATAGTTACTTCTACACCATCTAATGCAGTATTCCATTGTGCACTAAATTCAACTGGAAGTTGTAACCTTATCTTTTGTCCAACTGTAAAACCATGGTCAGCGGAAAAAGTAACTGTAGTTGGTGATCCAGCTGTCATATTTATTATAAAATATTGTCTTGGATAATAAATAGGATCATATTTTACTTGCCTTACATTTCCAGATGTACCAGCTGTTTGAACAGTAGGAGTTGCATAGGTTATCGTATTTGTATTTACAGCATTATATGTAACTTGAAATTCATACATACTTAAACCAGTTTGATAAACTCCAGCATTCGCAACAGAGTCTAATTTTACTATAGAACCTGTTGGAACTGCGCCTGTACCACCTGTATATGTTATAACAGGGGCAGCGGCCGCTGAGGTTGTACAAGCATACGCTACACCAAATGGATTAGATATAGATGAATCCACAATAGAAAATCCAGGATTTGTTCCCACAAAAGAGTTAGGCCCTATTGTTAAAATCGCTGTTCCTACTGTGTTTTGCCACTCAATTCCTCCACCGTCTGCCATACCTCTTTGCCAATAGTATTCTACGCCTTCTGTTGCAGGAGTTGTTATAGTAGTATAATTATATACTTTTATCCAATCTACATCAGAACGAAGAATAAGAGTTCTATCAACTCCTGTAGATGTAAATCTCCCTTGTTGTAATATTGTATTTTCCATGTCTAGCTCCTTAAATTGTTGCACGCATACGAACTATCCACTTGTCATTTAAGATTCGTGGTACTTCGGCGAATTTGTATCCAACTGTGACATTAAGAGCTAATGGTCCATCGTAAATAGGAGGTCTATAAATAAACTGTGCTGAGTAACCATCTTGTTCAACTGCTGCATAAGCTTCCATACCTGCGCAAAGTATATTATAAACAGTTGCACCTAAAACTGATGATGTAGGAACTTTAGAACCAATAGATGAAATTAAGAATCTTAAATTCCCTATTGCGCCCCACTCAGACCTTAAAGCGTTCATTGGAGATGGATAGGCGTTTTTGTGTTGAAAACCATCCGTAGATTGTAAAGATGGTACCATGTCAGTGCTGCACATTGCAAAATATGCATCACGAACTGGAGCGGTACCAATCATATCTTTGCCCTCTATGCTGTCCAATATTGTATAAGCGTCGGCTCCCAATAACATTTGTACAACTGTATCAACATCTCGACGAGAAAGATTTCTTGGAGTATCTGCTCCTACTGCATATTGACAGTTATATATAGAAGCTGTAGCAGCTAACATATTACGCATCAATTCATCTTCTGTTTGTCGAAGAGAAACACCTAAACGTTTAGCTGCTTCATTTAAAACAGGGTCGTTATTTTGTAGTGTTACTTGTTCATTTATGATTACATAGGTTCCATAAAAATCTAACTTAGCATCTATATCCAATGCAGATAGTGTTTGAGGAGGTGGCGTTACGCCTGAATTTCCTAGTGGAACCAATGCTGTTGCTAAGGGATTATATCTTCTAAAACGGATAGTAGTACCACCGTTTTTTGGCATGTTCTTTTTCATCGCCGCAATCTTGTGAATCATATTAGGTGTAGGAACAGATAGAAGTTTATAACTAAATGATTGTTGAACTGGGGATGGCAAAAGAGCTGTTGTTGTTATTGCCATATTTTTGTCCTTAAATTGAAAATTTTACATAAACTCAACAATTTAAGTTTGACGAGAACTTTATAACGTCTGAAGCTGGCGAGTTCTTCTTAACGCCGAATAATTTTTAGAGCTAGCGACTTCTCCATAACGCTAAGTTCTATAATAACACAACTTTTTTAGAGAAAGTCTAGGGTGTATCCGAAAAATAACAAAAAATTACACCCTAGATCGAAAGAATTATGCTTTTTTAATAGCGTCGTTCATCTCCTTATAAAGTTGCTCCTTAACCTCATCCGTTAGTCCATTTGCAAATGCGTTGGCTATATGAAGCGGAGACTCCCCTTTTTGTGGGGATATAGAGTTAATAGAGCGAGGCTTTTGTAAGTTCTTAGCTATTTGCTCTTTTTCAATGTTCCTAATAGGCGTTTCTTCCTTAGTTATATTAAGTTTCTTGATACTTTTATAAGCAGCAACAGCCTTTTTATATAAGTCTGGGTTGTAAATAAGAGACTCTGCAAGTTCTGGTTCTTCTGTGCGTAAAATCTCCAAATTCTCTTGGTTTACTACAGCATCAAAGTCTGGATATTGAGCTTTTAGTTTAGCTTCTATTGCCATTTCAGCCGTCTGTTGCTGAGATTGTGCCAATTGTGACTCTAATCTTTGTATCTTTTTATAAACTTTAGTGATATGTTTACCTTCCGCTAAAGCGTCTGGGTCTAACACGTCATCAGGTTCATTGGTCTCAGAAACTAAATTAGTCGAGGGATTGTTTTTTGTGTTAGCAGTTAAATATCTAAGGAGTTCATCACGTTCACGTTCCGCTTTCTCTTTCTCTTCCATTAACCTTTTAAAATTCCTACGACTTGCATTCTCCTCAATCTTAGGTTCTTCTACGGGTGTGGGTTCAATAGGTTTAACTTCGACAGGAATTTCTGTAGTTTCTAGAAGAACCTCTTCCTCAGCAGGTGTCTCTTCTTCAACAGGGGCTGAAAAGGCTGGAGTTTCTTGAACTTCTTCTAAAATCTTTTCTTGTTCTAAATTCTTTTTAGGGGTACCGTCCGCCTCGTATTCCATCTTAAACATCTTGCTCCTTATTCTCTTCTTCATCATTTTTTGAATCTAAATCTATTAGCCATTTTTTTACATCTAAATAAGATTTAACTTTTTCATCTATGGAATTTGTCATTGAACCTTTAATAGCTTCTATATATAATCTTAAGTTTTGTAGCTTATCTTCGTAATCCTTTAACTCATTGTTGATGTCTTCTGTTAGCTTCCATAAGGCGTTATTTATTTTACCCTCTGTCATTTGATTTTGTCGTTGTATTAATTCTAAAATTTCTTTTTCAGTCATTTTGCTCCTCTTTTTTTATCCCTTCGACTTTTTCAATAACAAGATTCATTGGTTGAATATCTAAAAAATAAGGCATATTAAATATTTTAGTTAAAGATTTAGACCAAATAGATTCATGTTCTTTTAAATCTTTACCTATGATTCCATTTAAAACTAATAAAATTAACGTATCTTCATTAGTCTTTTGTCTCTTTTTTATCACAGGATGGACAAAAGAAAATAAAGCGGGGACATCCCCACATGACGTTTCATTGTATATATCATCAATAAAATTTAGATATTTTTCTTGATTAAATTTATCTAAATATTTTAAATTAAACTTTTCTTCTTGTGTCATATTTGCTCCTTTATTAATTATCTAACAGTACAGTATGTTCTTTTTCTCCGTTAAGTTTTTTACAAACCATTAACAGAGTTCCATCATAATAGTCTAATACAAAATCAAGCAGTTCTTTTTCTTCTTTGGGAACTAACAAAGCGTTATCCCTTAAATTTTCTGCAATGTCCTTAGCTGGCATTACCCATAAAAATTCTAAACGGTCATCTTTTACCATATATTTGTAGACAATCTGGTCGAAAAAAGGGGTTGGACATGTTAGTCTTGAAAAAAAGTAATGTCTTATTACATTTTTAAGGAGAGGTTCTTTTTTTACCTCAACATGCACATAGAAATCCTGATAAGGGAAATCTTTTTTGCCTCTTTGTAATGCTAATAATACATTTTCTTCATATTTTTTTAAGTTTACCCACATCTGTTCAATAGGCGATAAGGTTTCAGGTGCCTTTTGAGATAAATCTGTAGCTATTTCACCTAGATTTGCCCTCGTAGGGTCAAAAATACTTTTAGTCTTTGACATATTTGCTCCTAAATAAATATTCTTTATAAAAAATCTGGTAGCCACCTATAATCTAAGCAGCTACCACAAAAAAAGGAGTAATAATGAAGCCTTTTATTTTCTTTTCTTTTTCTTTTTTGATATTCCTGCCTCAGACATTGCTATTGCAATCGCTTGTTTTCTATTTCCTACTTTAGGTCCTTTTTTAGAACCTGAATGAAGTTCGCCCTCTTTCCATTCATGCATTACTTTTTTAACTTTACTTTTTGCTTTGGACATCTTTTTCATTTTCTTACCCTCTGGTTTCATAGCAGCAGTTTCCATCTTTTTTAGACGAGTGTAATAATCTGGTACTTCTTTAAGATGTGCTTCAGCTATCTTTTTAGTCATTACTTTATTGCCATGAGTTATGTCTTTATGCTCAAGCTCAACTTTCATACCCATAGCCAACTGTTTTTTATCAAATTTCTTTTTTGCCATCTTGTTCCTAAAAATGGGTAGTATCAAGGGAAAAGGAGAGTACAAGAATCATTGGAATAGATGTACAGAAGATAAAACTTAATACTACCCTGAGTGCTTTAATCCTTTTTCTTTTTCTTGCCACCTTGTTTGTTAACAGGCTTACCCATTATCTTCTCAGCTATCTTATTCGCTTTCTCACTACTTCTAGGACTGGCTGGCATTAATATTTCCTTTTAGCGCGATGTTTTTGTGCACCATTAACATCAGCCTTAATTTGTGAATCTATACCTTCACAAGAATCCCCTAAATCCTTATCCTCTCCAGAATATGAATTTGCAGGGTAGTTCTTAACAATAACGTTTTGTGATAGGTTGGCATTGTCACTGCTGGAGTGACCGTTTCCACCGTTATATTTCTTTGCCATGTTTGGCCTTTCGTAAAAACTGTAGTCTGGGACTAAAATAGTCTTTAGCTACAAGGTTAATAAAACCCCTAGTTACTCTAAGCCAGGCATTCCCGTAGGCCCTTGCTCAGTTGGGGTACTCATATTTTGTTGTTGTTGCATTTGCATCATCTCAGGAGAATTTTCTAATTCATGATCCACTTGAGAATTAGCTGCTTGCTCTAAATCTTCTTTATTAGTTTTAGTATCATCTTTTAAAACTTGAGCTATTGCTATAAGTCTTTCAAGCTGCATAATATCCATTTCCTCAAGTTCCTTCATGGCTTTTATCTTATTAAGATCTGCCATCTCATCATCTTTATTAGCTGCAGCTATCCTTTCAACAGCAAGTGCTCTATTTTCTTCTACGCGAGACCTACGCTCAATGCCTTGTCCATAGTCTGAAAATGCTCTAGCTTTAGCAAGTTCTGCGTTAGCTGCTTGTAATTGCATTTGTGATTGAGCCATTGCTTGTTGTTGTTGTGCTTGTTCTTGTTGTGCCTTTTGCATATTGTCAATGATGTCTTGTTTATTTTGTACAGTTGAAGCCTGTAATAAATCTTCTGGAGTAATAGGAACTCCAGCTTCCCTTAAAGAAAGCATTTGCGCAAACTGTAATTGTCTTTGCGTAGAAGTATTTAACCCTTCTTCAACTGCAGCATCGTATCTACCCCAGGCTTTATTGTAAAATTCTTTAGTTGGTTCCTCTTCTATAATCCTTTTAATCTTTCCTGGAGTGAAGTTATTTTGTATTACGTTAATAAGTAATTTACCTAAATTTTTTGTAGACCTGTCCAATTGGTCGAATAGTATCTCTAAGGTTGTAAGACCTGCACCTTGCCTTAACATAGAAAGTATTCCAGCCTTGTCATCTACTGCTGAGCCTAGAAGCTCTTCATTAACTCCCGAGATTTCCATCACTTCACGAGCTAAAAGTTCTGTTAACTGCATTGCTCCACTTGCTATATCCGCTGGCGGTATACGTTGAACGTCAGTCATTTGCGCTTCTTCTTTCAACGCCAATCCACGACCTTGTCCAGTAAGGAAAATATCTTTTGGGTTAACCAATGCATTTTCTTTGTAGATAAATCCTGAATTGATTTGGCTTTCAAGTATATCCAGTTCAATGACTCTCCTTCTATTATATAAATATTGCGCATCCCTTAACCCACGTACCACGCCTTGTATACGTTGCGAAAGGTAAGGTATGGTTGGATTATAATACGAAAAGAATGGAACAAAAGGGTATTGGTCAGTGCCTAGCGGGTTCCTGTCATCGTATAACACACGCCCTTGTACTACAATAGCAAGATTAACTGTAGGAATCTCTTGTGATATAACGTTAACTTGTGGATATTGTTTAAGGAATTGTTGAAGTTTATCCTCATCATCTGTAGGCCACTCTAAAGTTTCCCCTGTTTCTGTATCAACTAAGACCTTTTGTGTCCTATAAGCCTTGTAATAAAACTCATCGTAAGCAAATAAGTCTCTTGGGCCATAGTTATAAGACTCTGCCATATATTGGAACTTGTTATCTTTGGATACTCCACCAGCGCTTGCTTGCATAGAGCCTAAAATATCAGTCTTATCCGGCATTAAAGAGATACATTCTCTTTTAGTTAAAAAGGAGCGCTTCCATATAGCATTACAATCTGAAAGGTCAGCCTTTTTAAAAAATGGGTCTATTAAGAAAGTATTATATGGGCAGTTATCAATTTTAATATTTCCTGAAACAGGATCGTTACGGTAGTCTATCCATACTTGAAGTAAGTTCATACCCGTAACAAGTGAACCATGAAAAGCGTCAGATACAGATTCAAGCATGCCCTCTTGTTGTGCTATCCAAGACAAGACTTTAGTAAACTGGTCTGCTGTCTTTTGGTCACCATTTTCTACAGGGGTTACAATAATACTTTTACGATTACGGCGTTGATGCCCTGAAATCATGTTGACTATACGTTTGATTCTATTGAAGGAAAATTGACGCTTGTTGGGTACGGCAAGCCTACCATACACTTCCTCCCAAATCGTTTGGTCTCCTGTTTCAAACCTAGTATCAATATCAGCCTCAGCCCAAAAAGACTGGTTAATAGTTATGGAATCCCTGTAAAAGTTCTCCATCTTATTCAATATCGAACGATCACCCTCTTGATAACCCTCTGTATCTGGGAATGGAAAAAGTGCCATGCTTACCCTCTACTTTTTTTAAAATCTTATCTATAAAGATATGATAGCACAACTTTTTTTAGGGCAATGTCAAGCTTCCAGAAAAAGTAGGAATTTTTACTATGTTTTGTAGTAGACAAACTTAAAATCTGTATTAGTATAAAATTATTCTCTGGGAGAAATCCCGAAAAACATAAAGGCTTGAGTGTGCTGCTACATATTCAAGCCTTTTTTATGAAAGTTCTAGGAAAAGTAGGAAAAATTCCTACAAATGTTAGGATATTGCAAGAACGTTTGTTTTATAAGAACAAATTAACCCAAAAAGATTAGGTGTGTGCCTAGTCTTTTTTATTTTTTATCTTTTTTTTAATTCATCAACGTTTTCTACTAATTTATTAATAATCCAAAACACTATTATAAATAAGAATGAAAATACTATAGTGGATACATCTATTTCCATACTGTTCCTATCGTTGAATCTAGGTTTTTTTCTTTATCAAGTATAAGTAAGATTTGCAATAAAAGTGTATTGTGTTTATCTATCATTTCCTGTTGCTTCTGAAAGATTTTATATAAAGTTTCGTAATTTCGAATTAATTTCTCGATTTTGTCTTCTCTTTCCTTATCTTTCATCTAACTCCTCAACTTTTAATTTATTCCATTTTTTATAAAGTCTGATTATTTCCTTCATTTTAGAATTTAAATCATTAATATTGTCTTTTGCTTCTTCTGTTCTATCATTTTGCACATCGCTTTTAGCATATTTAACGTCATGGCTTAAGTCATCTAAACATATTAATAGATCTTCTACTATTCCTTCTATATCTTTCTCTTTCATATTCAACCCCTTAGTTAGTCTTTTTTATTTAACATTTCCTCTAATAAATTTTTCTTTTTTTCTAAAAATTTTAACTCTTTTTCAAAATAATCTTTTGTGAATTTTACTTTTTCTATATTTACATTAACGATGTAATGCACTAAGGAATTTTCTTCTAACGCGTTTTCAAGATGTTTAATTGCTTCTTTTAATAATACTGTTTTTTCCTCAATATTTTCTAATTCATAATACCTACAGGAAATGCAAAATTTAGAAATTTTATCTTTAAAGTTATTTAATTCCTTCTCTTCCATCTCAGCTCCTAAATATATGTGGTAAATTACTTTGTTCCCCAAACATAGCCGACCTATACCTATCTTCTAATTCTTCTGGTGTTGTACCTTTTCGTATTTTTGATAGGGACATCGCTAAATACCTTAAGGCATCACATGGATGCGAAGCCCAATCATGTACATAAATATCTGAATAGGTTTGCGTTCTTTCATTGTATTCTCGTCGATAAAATTCTATTGCTTTTATTAAATATTTACATCTAGTTTCATCAATATATGTTCTAGGAAGCATACACCTTACTTGTTCTATACCTTCCTCTTTAGGTCTGTTTTCTAAAGCTTTAAAAATAAAACCTAGATTTTTAGCAGTTTGCATCCTAGTAATATTATTTGAATATTCATGTACATTTATATCATGTGGCGCAAAATGACAACCATAAATATAAGGTTTTTCTTTAAGTAATTTTATATAATAATCCATACCCCTAAAATGATCTGCTATGAAATCAATAATATAAACATTGTTATTTATTACTTGATAAAAAATAATACTATTGGTGTCATTTCTTCCAAGATCCCAAGCCGTATGTACTTCATGATTAGCCTGCCATAAAATATTACCTATTCTTCCCTCAAGTTTCATTAAATCTAGGTAACGCCCAAATACACTACCCTCGATTCCCAAATTAAACGATGAGTAATATTCTTGTTGCGCCATGTCTCCTGACATCAATCCAGATTTTATATCTTGGTCTATTGTTTCTTTTGAAATATGTTTCGTATCCTCAAGCGTTAATAGAGATACAAACCAATCTGGTTGCTCTTTTGCTATCTTATATAAGTCAAATAAAGCATTTCTTCCTCTAGGCGTGGACAAAACTATCAACGTTCCATCGTTAGCCGCCAATATAGGTCTCGTATAAGCTAACGCCATACCATCAGATAGGGCAAACTCAGAAAAGATAACCATTACAGGGTTAGTTCCTACTAAAGACGTGTTATATGTATCAGAACCGGCGAGTTGTATCATGGACCCGTTAATAAGTGTAATCTTCATCTCCGCTTGATTCAGGTTCTTTATAAGCTCTTTAGGGATAAGGTCTAAAAATCTTGTACCGTCGTTAGATATACTGTCCCAAATAACTCTCCTTGCTTGTTGGAAAGTTGGAAGGCAATAAACATAGTTACCAATACGCTCCATGGCAGCCCTTAGGCATAAATTAAAGGCTACAAAATCTTTCCCACTTCTTCGAGGCCAAACAGCTAGTAGTTTTTTAAAGCCCTTGTATTCTAAAGCCTGACACAAAGGTAATTGATAAGGTCTAGGGTTAAACTTATCTAACTTTATCTCCAAACTTACTCCTCAAAAATATAAATCTTATGCTCTATATAACATTTATACTCTTTTTCTTCATCATAAATTACAACTTCTATATAGCGTATTTCTTCCTTACTTACGGGAATGTCCTCTCGAAACTTGAGCGCAACACACTCAGATTTCTTTAGCATCATCAACTAAGGTATTGTTAGGTTTAACATATCTTGGTGGTTTCTTGCGAGACTCCCACATTAATTTATCAATACGGTCATCTTGCATACGCTTAGATACCTGCAATAAATCAATCTTGTTTACTTGTTGCTCTATAATAAATTCAAGTTCCTCTATCCTAGATTCAAACCTGTATACTTTATATGTCCAATAAAACAAAAATATCATTACAATAGCTGCTTCTATTAACTCTAGGTTCATTTTATACCTTTCTTCTTTTTAAGATTATAAGCCTTATTATAAGCTAGTTTCTTCTCTCTATTCTGTTCATACCATAAACGATTAGATTCGGCTTGTTTCAATTTCCATTTATCAAAATTTTCTAAAGGTTCTGGTTTTAACTTTTTAGGAGCTATTCTAGGCCTGCCGGGTTTACGTTTAGTAAGTAATTCTGATTTGGGTTGGGATTTAGACCTAGAAAATTCATATCCCGTTTTTAGTTTCTTATAGTATTTTTTTGCAGAATTGCGGTTGTTTTTTCTTCTTCTTTCAACGTAATCTTCTATAGTCTTGTATCTTTCCTCTAAGAAGTTTATTCTTTGTTCAATCGTTTGCACTAACTTTAAAACTTCCTCCAAAGATATATCTATTTGCTTCTTTCGCCAAAACATATTATTCCTTATCTTTTTTATCCAATTCCTTTAAAGTTTTTTTAACTCTATCATCCAACTCATCTTTATAATAATCTTTAGGGCTAACGTCCCTAAAATTGTAGTAAATAGCCCCTGCAACCATCAAAATAGCCAAAGATAAAAGCGTTACTTCCAGCCACATAACTATTCTCCTAAGTTTTGGTTAAACATTTCCTCGTTCATGTACCTATTAAGACTATCATTAAAACTTAACTCACTTATGCTTTGCTGTTCCTCTTCCAACTCCTCGTCAGCGGCAACGTTATAAGCAACTTGTGCCAATTCACGCCTTAACGCTATTTCTGCACCTTTCATACAATCTAGCTGCTCCCTAATCTCAAAAAAAGAATAAGCTAGATATATAAATACAACACCAAACGTAAATATCATTATTCCCGTCCATAATGAAAAAAACAGTGTCGAATGTCTTACATATATGACAGTACTAAATAAAACCATGAACCCTAAAAACCCTAATAGTAAAAGAATTTCCTCGTCCATTGTACTACTCCTTAGTCCAACAAAGAAACATAAGTAAACCTAAAGCCACGCTCCAGAACAGTATTTCAATAAACATTTCACTCTCCCTTTCTATAAGTGTCTTTGAAATAAAACCCGTAACTTATCATGTTATAGTTATATATTTAGTATAACTCTATTATATATATATAGCAAACTTTGATTAGATTTTCTTTATTATTATATTTAATTCTTTTATATAAATTAGTTGACTTTGATGTTTTATGTGTTATGATAGTTATATATTTAATCCTTAAAATGAAAGATATGAAGATGAAAATAGAAATTTTGATGGATGGTGTTATAAAAGAAGTTGAAATTGAAAAAACAGATTCATCACAGGATGCAAGAAAGAAGATTGAAAATACAATTCGTTCTTTTAAAAACTCCAATGAAGATATAACAAAGTTAGAAATTTACAAAAAAGAATTCTTTGAGGCACATAAAAATTACTTTGATAAATTAGAATCATTAAGAGCATCATCAAAATCTAAATTTAAGCGTGGACATAGAACCTACGATGATGTTGATTTTAGTCAAGCTGATTCCTTAATGGAAATTTGGTATGAATCTGCTAAAAAAGTTGGAAAATTATTAGGAGTAGATAAATATTTTCAAAATACTGAAAATGGAGATGTCTTTATAATTAATGCATATAAATTTGGTCCATTACTTATAGATAAAACCGTATTAGAAAAACACGAATATATTAAAAATAAAGCTATTGAAGATGGATGTAAATTTTAATCCTTAAATGAAAGATATGAATATGAAAAATATAAATAGCATTTTAGATGAAATTATAGATAAACGTAAATCAGAGTCTGAAGACATAGAGATTAGCCTCAATAAAGCAAGAGAATTAGGGCAAGAACAAGAGATTAAGGCTGTTAAGGATAAATGGGAAGCCGAAGAGATAAACGCTTTAATTAAAGACTATGTAGCTTTAGAAAACCTTAAGCCTGTTATATCTAAATATTATGAACTAATTAAAGAGACTGTAGAAAAACTAGAAAGTAAGTTGGGGGTAAACGGTTCCTTTCAAGATGAAGCTGGTATCGTTTATGTTGTTGAAGAAAGTACGGGTAAGTTTGTAAGCTTTGATAGATTTACTATACATAGAACAAGAAAGAATGATGAAGTTAGAGGGAGTTTGTCTCAAGCTAGGGCGTTAGAGTTTGGATTTAGTTCTGAAGTTGGAAAGATAGAGTTTAAAAAAGCATTTAAAGGATATGAAAATGAATAAGTTCCTAGGCTTAAAGAAAATTAAGTTTGTTAAAGACGGTATACTTATGATACTTAATTTAGAAAGTCATACCCCAGCAGAAAAGAAACGTATCTACTTAGATTTACTAAAAGATGGCATAGAAATAGAAGACATATTCCAAAATGATATTGACCAAGAAAGACTAGAAAAGAAACTTAAAGAGATAGCGGCAGACTTAAAAGCTCACAACACAACTATCTTCTAATAAAAACATATTTTTCATTGCCCCTGCAGGCTGTGTGGCTTGTGGGGGTATTTTTTTGCATAAAAAACCCTAGGAGAGTTCATGTTCCTAGGGCCAGAGAATTCTTTGTAAGGAGATTTTCTCTTATGAATCCAATGTTATGGGGCAGGAAATCAAGTGTAACCTACCCCAAAGAAAGTAATCGTACTCTGATTACTTTTTGAAAGAAGTCTAAGACTTGTAAAGTCACAGTTAGTGCAATTGAGTTGAATTATAAATAATAATCACAACATCTTTAAAAAATATAATAAATTTTCTACATTAAACCCAATTGCACAATCTTTATTTCAATAAGCAGCCTACCCGAGGACTAGCTATAGACGCCAAGTAGGCTGTTAACTCTCATCCAACAAAGGAGGAAAGATATGAAGTCAAAAATAAAGAGGTATAACTATGCCTACTAGATTGTCCGCTAAGAACTATATTCATAATTACACCTCTTTCCAAAAAAAATATAAATGCTATTAAAATACATAACAATTGTTTTTTTTACTGTCAAGTATTTACTCTACAAACTTCTTAATAAGTACCGTAGTAGGACCTTGCTCGCCTTCTTCTCTAAGCTTGGACTTAAAAACTAAGAAATCTTTCATGTCAGGATCGTACATACCTTGTGTAAATAATACATATTGAGCATTAAGCTTGTTTTGTAGACCTAAAATCTCTCTTCTATCTGCTATTATAGAAAACGCCATATCCATTACATTATTAAACCATGGGTACTTTTTACGCCAGGATATTACATAGTGTCTTGTAATATTATACTTATTCCAAAATTGCCCTAAACGTAAAGCATCAGGACAGTTCTTAGCCCAGTCTATAAGCTCCTCAGACATACGCATAAGTACATCCTCTGGCACCGCCTCCGTCTTTAAGCAAAAGCTCTCAGTACATAACGCCATCGACGCCTTCCATTCCTTACGCGTCTTTTGCTTCTCTACAGTCTCTACAACTTTTTTCATTATAGCTCTTTCAAAGTAAATTCTGTTCTGGGCCCTTTTGACATATAGTCATATAACTTGCGGGCATGTATCTCTGCAATAATACAGTCATCTGTTAGAATAGCACCACTTTTGACTAATGTGTCTAGTAAGAATTTAAGGAAGTTGTCCGTGTCTATCTTCTGTATGTTCCATGGAAACTCCTCAGTTGGCCTGTTTTTCACTCTCCTAGTTGCTGGAATACTTAAAAAGAAATCTACATTCATTCCTAGGGGTAATGTAAACTTGGGCCCTTCATGCTGCCTTTCTAAATCAACTAAAACCTTTAACTTCAACTCCTTTTGACTGTCATAAAATATTGCATGACCACCCCTTACAACCACTCCTGCCCTACTCCATGCTATTGGATCCCCCATTAAAACATAATAATTCTCTCTTTTTTCCATGCCTCTCCTAATACCAAAAATTTCAACCCGTAGCAGTAGATTCTTAGCTGGATAAACCACTATCATTACTCAAGCTAGTTTCTTTTGGGGCATAGTCAAGATTTTGTTGATTCCAACTAGAAGTGTACTGATCTCTTAGCATTTGTGTAAATAAAGAATCTTTATCTTGTTCGTAGGATTTTATATCTTCCTGTTTTAGGAGATTTTCTTGCTTATTATCGAAAGGAGTGTTTTTTTTAGAGAAAGTCTGTTTAAGTTTATAAATTTCGTAACTATTTTTAAGTCTCTTTACTAAACCTGTTATAAAAATATAAATATTATAAGTAAAATAAACATAATTATTATAATAATAGTTCTTCAATATAGATAGTGTACGGTTTGGAAATAAATCCTTTAAGAAAGCCTTAATTTGAAATGAATACCTAAAATACATAACTAGTTTTTCCCAGGTAATTTCTAAGTCTAACTTTACTTCATTTTTAAACTCTGGGATTTCAGTAGATAAAAATTCTCTAACCTCTTTCTTGAAAAAAACTGGATTTAATTCATAAAGACATGGAAACCATTTCTTCTTTATCTTTATAAGCCAACCATGCTCATATAAATATGCCATGAAAATATTAATAGCCTGTCTTTCTAAATCAGCATGCCCAGCTATAGTAGTTTGTGATGGAAAAACCATTCTGTAATTGTTACTTAAAAATATTAGATACCTAAACGCTTCCTTCCTCTTTTTCGTAAGACCTCTATACATAACCAAAAGCTCTTCCTTGCTCTTGTTGTGTATATCAATAATAGAAAGCCCCACATCTTGCGTAGTCTTTCTTATTACCCTTTTTACTCTTAACGGCTTTTCTTTAAAATAAGAGGCGTTCTCTTGCTTCCATGACTCAAGAAGATTCATATCCTCAAATGAAAGTTTTCCTTCAAATGACGATATTATTTCATTTTTTTCTTGACTTTGTTGGGGGATGTTGTATTCTGGTTTCATAATTTCCTTTTTATTACCTTGGTCGGTGTAGGTAGGAATTAAAAGATAAAAACTCATGTATTTATTTTACATGAGTTTTTTGTCTTGTCAAAGTTTAAGTTTTATTCGTATTCAACTTCAACAAATTTAGTTAAAGTTTTTAGAAAATTCAAATATACAGTATCTGTAGGGCCATTTCTTTGCTTACCTATTATTATTTCAGATAACGCTGGGTTTTCTGTTTCACGATTGTACATTATGTCTCTATATAAAAACATTATAAGATCAGAGTCCTGTTCAATAGCACCAGATTCTCTTAAGTCAGACAATAATGGCCTTTTTTCTTCTCTGCTTTCAACATTTCTAGATAATTGCGCCAATGCTATTATAGGTATATCTAATTCCTTAGCTAATGCCTTCAAAGATCTAGATACTTCAGAAACTTCCTGATGTCTATTCTCATGTCTTCTATTAGTAGTAATTAATTGTAAGTAATCCACAATAAGTAAATTCAAATTATGAGAAGCTTTCAGTTTTCTAGCTTTAGATTTTAGCTCTAAAATACTTAGCATAGGACTTTCATCAATAAATAATTTTAAGCCTGCTAACATACCCGCAGTTTCTGTTATTTTAAGCCATTCATCAGCATTTAAATTAGAATTTCTGATGGTTTGATGTGGAACTCCAGATTCTAAGGAAAGCATTCTTAAAATTAATTGTTCTGCTGACATTTCAAGAGAGAAAAACCCCACAGTATAATTTTCTTTAGCAGCATTTACACCCAAAGATAAAGCTAAGGCAGTTTTACCCATGGCTGGTCTTGCTGCAAGAACTATAAGATCTCCTTTTTGAAATCCACATGTTAATTTGTCAAGTTTCTTGTATCCTGAGGATATACCTGTTAATCCTTGAGGATTTTCTCTTATTTCTGAAAGATGTTTAAATGTTTTAGTAAGCCATATACTTATTTGTGAAAAACCTTGCTGCCCACCTTTTCCTGCAATATTAAAAATACTAGTTTCTGCTTCATCAAGTATTTCTAAATAGTTTTTTCCTTCTGGTTTGTGGCATTTACTTAAAATATCTGTTGACGTTGTTACAAGTTCTCTTATTATTGCTTTTTCTCTAATCAAACTTGCATGTTGTTCAATTAATCCTGTGTCAAAAATGTTTTCTAATAAAGATAGGATGTATCTTATTCCTCCAACTTTCTCTAAATAGCTTTTATTTTCTAATTCAGCTTTTAAAGAAATAGTATCTATTCTTTGATTTTTACCTTTTAAATTTAAAATCATACTATAAATTATTTTGTTTACAGGATCATAAAAATCATCTGGTTTTAAAAAATCAGAAATCAATAAAGCTTGTTTATCATCATATAAAATAGCACCCAAAACATACTTTTCTGCTTCTAAATTTTTAAGCATATCGTTATTAACAATATCATTCATATCTTTCTGTATCCTTTACTTTAAATCCATCTTTTCCATATAGTGCTTAACAAACCTATTTATCTTGTACAAATTATTAACACTCACCTTCTTGCCCCTAGACAAAAAGTTATATATCACCGTTTGTGATACCCCTATTTGCTCCCCTATCTTCTTGTATGTAAGACCCGTGTGAAAATAGACCTGCTCCAATTCCTTCCTAATACCATCCATGCTCTCTTTCATTTCTTTTATAGTCAACTCATTCATTTTTATCCTTAATGTTTATTTTTTCTATTTATATTAGTTTAACATTAGTATCTTTAAATTGCAAGAATAGTTGACTTTTATTTCTTGAGAGTTATACTTGTAATATAACTGAAAGGTTTACAATGAATAAACTCATTTTATGTGTTGTTCTATTTCTAAGTTCCATATTTTGTATCTCTACTTTCTGTGATGTTACTGTACAAGAAGCTGAAGTTAAAGCAACTGCCATTGTAGCCACACAAACACAAACGACATCATGTCTAGGTGATAGGATTTGTTATATAAGAGACATAATATACTCAACAGTATCTTGGTTTAAAGACTTGGTACTAAATTTTTGGTATATGACTAAGGTAGTCATAAATAAGATTTGTTTTCATAGAATAATTGAATAAGATTATTATACATTGTCGGGGAACATTGACGTGTGTCTATAAGTACCCGCCATTTTTACGTTTATAGGGGATTTGGTTTGAAAAAGTTTGAACAAATTGAAAATCTGCAAAATAGAAAAGAAGAAATACAGTTTGACCTAGATAATACTAATGACTGGGATGAGTTGGAACTATTAACCCATGAATACATGTCTATAGACATGCAACTTCAAGAGTTAATTAGTAGGGGTGAAGGTAAAAAGTTATACGAAAATTGGAAACTTAAAGTTAATTAATCTTACTTGAAGGAAGCAAATGGAAACTAGCGAACAATTAGATAAACTTTTTGAGGCTATGGCCAAAACTCAATCCGAAATGCCTGCAATTTTTAAAACTAATAAATTTTCAGGAAAAGAGACTAAATACGCAGCAATAGAAGATTTATGGAATACAGTACGTCCTATAGCTTCTAAATATGGACTTTCAGACATTTGGGCAGAAGAAGAATTTGAAGATGGAAAAAGAGTTTTAATAGGAAGATTAGCTCATACTTCTGGACAATTTATAATAGCTCGAAATATCATAATAGGAGATCCCGCAAATCCAAGAGATTTTCCATCAGCTAAATCTAAACTTAGAAGAAGAATGTACAAGGATTTCTTTGGTATAGTAGAATGCGATGAAGATGACTATGAATTAAAAAATGAAAAAGGAGAAGCTTATCCACAAGTTTCAATAACGACATCCGAAAAGAAATCCTACATAGAAAATACTGATACTATCACACCAAATCAATTAGGTTACCTTAAAAAGATGTGTTCCCAAATTCCTGCCTTAGAAAATGAAATACTTGAAAAATATGGCGTTTCAAGCTTAGAAAGGTTATCTAAAAGTATGGCAAGTGAAATCATAAGCGAACAAAAAAGATCCGAATAAAATAGTTGGAAATCAATAAACAATTAGGAGTAATATGAAAGATGAAAAAGAAGAACAAAACTTAGAAAATAATTTAAATGATAAATATTTTAGATTAACATTAAGAATCCCCGTTTGGTTATTGAGAAAAATTGAATTAAAAAGAAAACAAAGAACAGGAAGAATTTCAAGAAATCTTTTTATTATAGAAGCAATTGATAACATATTTAAGGAGTAATATGAAAAGATTATTATTATTAACCATGTTGGCTATACCTTACTTTATAACTGCAGGGCAAGAACCTATTATACTAGATGATATGGATGCTCTATTGACAGATACAGTGCAAGCCGCCACTGATAACATCCCAGATAAAGACCCTAAAAGCACTGTTATAAAAACTAAAAATGGGAAAATAACAATCAATATTACAATAAAGGAATAGAATGAAAAAGTTGTTATTAGTAATGTTATTAATGTCTACAGGATTAATAAAAGCTTTTGGGGATATAGAAGTAAATATAACTTTTGATAACTCTCATGATACCTATGAAGGTTCTCATGATAATACAACAAGTGCAACTAGTTCTGATTAAGTCGACTTCCTTTAAGACATATTAGGGGGGAGTAACTTCCAAAAAAGGCTCCCCCTTAATATGAAATCTAACAAACTAATCTTCCATTAAAATATGAATTCACTCCTTTATACATATTAGGGGGATAATAATCTTTTTAAAAAATACCCCCCCAATATGAAAAGAAGCAAATAGTTTCTTTATTCTTTTCTTTGAGACTTGTCTTTATATGTAGGTTGCGAAAAAACAAGGGCTGCAAACGCATCTTTGTTAGTAGGTATAGCTTCTACTCCTAATGCGGCTAACTTTGGTTCCCACTCATCTTTTAGTCGTTTAAAGCATTGTTCATATTTATGTTCTAAAATCCATTTTAAACGACGTTCCATATCCTCATCAAAAAGTTCTGCCTCTATATCGTTTTTAATAACTTTCTTTTGAGTTTCTGTAAGTTCCAAGATTTCCTTATCTCCGCCACCCTTACCATGATTTACTTTAATTTTCATAACATTCTCCTATTAAAATTTAACAAATTAATTCCCCAGTAAAATATGAATATGCCTTTGTAGCATTTCCTACTAAATCACAAATATTTGAAGCTTCTCCAACTACTACTATAACCATATAAGCTGTATCTCCGCTATCCATATCAGTCAAAACATCAACAAACCACGAAGTTAATTGTCCAGATGTCATTACAACTAATGGATTCATTTGATTGCAGTAAAAAGTTCTATTGCTAGTTACAAGTCTTAAATTCCCAGCTGTTGCTGCCGTAAAAGATCTCAAGCAAACATTTGATACATAATGAAATTTTCCTGTTACCCCTGCTGTATGTATACCTGTTGCTACATTAAAATCACTACCAATATCATATCTTTCTGTATTAAATATTACCGTATACGCAGTAGAATTGCCCGTAACATTAGTAACATCTGCATTTGTTCTTGCAGAAAAAGCGGGTTGTAAAGGGAAATTTACCTCACCAGTTTCCTGGATTTCCATAACATTGTCTGTATTAAAAGTAGCACTAGGCGACAATACCATTTTTGTTGAAGCTGCCGTAATTGGAGCAGAACCAAATGTCCAAGTATTAGTAGTTGTACTTAATTCATAATAAGCATTACTAGTATCAGTGTCAGTAGCTTTTACTATCATGGAACAATGTGCGGTATTTACGTTATCAAAAGCCTTAACTAAGATCTTTGGATTAGCAGAACAAGTAGTAGTAATTTTATTGGTATTAGTAGATAAAAGATTAATAGCTGTGCCATTTCCAAATGGTATACCTTGTATTGTGTTACTCATTATGTTTATTCCATATTGATTATAAACATCAAATATATTAATCATACCTCTATTATTTATTGCATTATTAACTGCCATAACTCTCCTTTATTGCGCTAGATATCCACTAAAATATGTTTCTAGCGTAGTAGCGTCTCCACCAACATCATTAGTATTACCAGCTTCACCCGAAGTCACCACTTTAAATACAGCTGTATCTGCAGCATCCATATCACATAATGCCGATACATTAAAAATAACTTCCCCATCAACACCATCTTTTAAAGTAGTTGGGCTTCCTATAATTCGTTTATATTCTATGTTTGATGTTACTATGTCTATTTCAAATACAGTAGCCGCCGTAAAATCAAAAACTTTTATAGTGCCTTGTAAATAATATTTTCCTGTAACGGAAGACGTAAAAGTATCTCCTGAAAAATCACCGTTTTGGTCAAATCTTTCTGTATCAACATCAACTGTAACATAAGTTGACGCTCCCGTTACATTTAAATCATCAGAGGAATTATAAGCATTGAAAGCTGGTTGGAGCGGTAAGGTTAAAATATATTTATTAGCAGCAGAAGTTTGGAAAACCATTATTTGTGTATCTAAGGCTGTGCCGTATCCTAAATAACCTGTAGTTTCATACGCTCTCCCACCAAATGTAAAAGTTCTACTTCCAATAGCAGTACCATGTAAACCATATCCACCGCTTGCCGTGGATTGAGATATGATTCTTATCTCTCCTGTTGCAGCAGTTAATTCGTATTGAAAAGTGGCACCAGAACCGTAATCAGAAGTCATGGTAACGCTTTTCTCTTCTCCATCAGAGAATATATCTAAATCGCCGCTATTAATAAGTGAAATAATACTATCGTAGACTTTAATACTATCGTTTATTACAAGACCTCCCGCACGATATTCCCACCAATTTTCAGTGCAAGAGCTATTTATTGCATTATTAATTGCCATAGTTTTCCTTTAACATGCTAAATATCCACTAAAATATGTAGCATGAGTTGTAGCATGCCCATAAACATCAACAGTATCTGCTGCTTCGCCCCAGCATGTTATTGTGGCCGTTGCCGTATCACCCGCTGTCATATCAACTAAAACAGAACCATACATTGCATAATATGTACCATCGCTTAATGTAGTTATTTCGGATTGCATAAGATCGTAGGTTTCTGCTGAAGTAATTATTTGAAATAAACCTTTATTTGCATCAGCAAATCCATAAAGTAAAACTTGTGCCGTTAATAGATATTTGCCAGTTACTGGTGCTGTAAATGTTGAACCGGATAATGAACCACTTAAATCAAAAACTTCTGTAGAACCTGCTGTTAAAATATTATAGGCTGTTCCGTTTCCTGTTTTATCTGTTTGTGATGTTGTACTTCTTGATAAGAAAGCAGGCTTATGCTGTTGTAAAACCTCTCCTGTTAATGCAAAATTCATAACTACTTTAAGCCCTGGTGTATCTAAACCAAATTGAAAAGGATCTCCTGTTGCACTATTATCTATTCCAAAAGATATATCTACTCCAAAGATACCTGTACCACCACTTCCAACAAAAACATCTGACGTGTTTCCTGCAGCAGCAATAGCTTTTAATTTAGCATGTGAAGTATTATCAGCGGAACTATTTAATATATAAAATATACTTTGTGGTTTTGCTGTTGTTGCCGCACATTTAGCAAACACAATTTCGTCACCATCACATTGAATTTCTGTTAATTCTCCTATGTCGCAATATTCAACGTTTGGAGAAAAAGTTACCTGGTCAACAACAAAATCTCCTATAATTATAGAATCTATTGCATTTTGTCCACCTCTGAATATAGTCATAGTATCTCCTTAGTTAACCGTTAAATTTCCTATAGAAGACCTAACTGTCCAAACTGTATCAGCAGTAGTACAAACTATTTCTGCGCAATCGTTCAATAAGGTAGCGGCCAAATATCCACCAACTCCTCCTGTAGAAGTTTCCGATCCAAAGATTATACTTTCTCCGGCATTTTGCGCTATTCTCCAAAGACCTGCGCCCTTACCAACTATAGATATAACAGATCCTATAGCTGCAGTACTAGGAAGTGTAACAGTTACCAATGTTCCTCTATTACATATATATCCATGATTAATAGCACCAGCTTTTGCGGCGTCAGTTACTTCTTCCCATATTAAACCACCACCACCTACAGATGCTTCTAAATTAATAGTACCTGCACCCACAGTAATAGTTACTGTACCACCAGCTGAGGCTAATGTTGCTAATACAGGTTGATTTCCCGTAGAACCTATAAGCAATTCACCATTTGCAGGCTCTGCTGTAGCTTGTATATCTCCAGCACCGTTGCCCATTAAAATACCGTGAGAAGTGAGAGTGGATACACCTGTACCACCTTCTGAAACATCTAAATCATTTGCCAATGTAATAACACCAGCATTAGTAATAGCTACTAGTTCTGTACCAGCACTTGGACTTGTAGAATTTGTTAATTTAAACTCATCTGAATCTGAGTTGTCTATACCTATAGCATAATTAGTTGTAGCTGATATTTGGAAGTTAATGCTAGGATCTCCAGCACCAGCTGATAAACCTATCAATATTTGAGCATCAGAAGCAGGGTCTCCGTCTCCATTAGTTACTGCAAAAGTAGTATCTGTAGCAGGTGTAACATTACTAAACGTAAAGTTTCCATATGCAGTTGTTCCAAAAGCAGGATCTGCACCCGTAGCACCAATAAGCAATTGTCCCGTCGTACCAGCTGCTATTGAAGTTAAACTTCCAGCAGCATTACCTACTTGAACTGTATGATCAGTTGTACCACTAACACTTATAGTTAAAACATTTCCCGCACCAGCAGTTGTTATATTATCTCCACCAACTTCATCAACAATTCCTAGAGCAGGTATAACGTTACCGCCATCAGTTGTAAATGCTGTAACACCAGCACCGCCACCTATGGCTGCTATGGTTATTGAATTTGCACCTGTAACTACAGATATACCAGCACCTGCTGTAATTGTAGCTGGAACTGGGACGCCTGCTGTCTTTCCAATTAAGATTTGTCCATTCGTTAATGCTGCGGTAGATTCTAATGTTCCATTAAGACCAAAATAAGGCACAGAATATTGTGCAATAGCTGGAGCATAACTAAATCGTACCCTACCAGCTTGTTGTGGTTCTAAATTTATATTTACATTATTTAAAGGAAAGGTTAAATCCTCTCCACTTATTGTTGTTCCTGCTATTACTAAATAGTCAGAAACGTTAACCGTATAAAACGCTAAAGAATTTATTACTATATCGGCATCTAAAGTAGAAACTCTACCGCCGAATCCATCTGGTGTAGCCATCGTATTCCCTCCTTAAAAAGCTTCTACTCCGCCATTTGTTTGTTTAATTACCATCCAACCAGTGTTTGCTATAACACACACCAATTCAACATTAGCTGTTGCTATCCAACCAGTTGTACCCCTAATACCATGCCCAACACCAGCAATTGTTGTCACATCTTCCCTTAAAATAGTTTGGCCAGCATTTTGTGCTATTGTCCATCTATTCACGTCAAGTTGAGAATTATAGTTTCCAGTAACCGATAACCTTGATCCTACTGGTGCTATTGCTGGTAAAGTAAATGTTAAAGGAGCAGCAACATTTGGTATATATCCATTATTTACAGCCATTAGAGTATCAACTAGACATACATTCCAATTTAAAGCTGGTACAAATCCTGTAAAACTAATATCAAAACGTTGTTCGCTTACTTTAGTAGTTACTATTGGAGCAATACCATGTATTTCTAACGCACCTGTAGCAGGAGTTAATGTACCCGCATCTGTTTGTATGGTTACCATGCCAGGTACCCAACCCCCAGCAGTGGCAAAAGTTCCTATATAAGACATATTTTCCCCTTAATCTGCATAAAAGGTTGTAACATACACAGATCCACCCACCATCCCAGCAGTTTCCTTTGCCCATACACCATAAGTTTCTGGTATTTCCAAGTCTGTTCCCATATTGGATTTATTAGTACTAACATCTAATGCGAATGTACCATTTTTTGGTAATACTAAATGGTCATTAACCCCATCAAAAGAAAAAGTAACAGTTCCATCAGTTAAATTTTCTATAAAAAGTATCTTTATAGGAAAGGCAAATTTAGTTCCCAATAAAGCATACGCCGCACCAACCGCAGCAGACGTTCTTAATGTTTCTGGTTTCAATCTAACACTTAATGAAGACATACTACTCTCCTTTAAATTTATTTATTATTTACTATTTCAGGTGTAATTTCCTCAGTAGGTTTTTTTGCTTCTTGTTCTTTTTTAATCTTCTCTTCTTCTTGTTTTGCAATCTCTACAATCTTATTTATAGCATCAACACAAGCATCATAACAATCCTTTATGTTTGCTGGTATTGGAAATATAAAGTTAAATGTCCCACATGGCTTATCTATAGCAAAACCATTCAAGTTCTTAACAATTACTGGTTCTGGTTTTGTTTCAACCTTAGTTGCTTTTGCATCGCCAGTTGTCTTTGCATCTTTCATATTATGTCTCCTTAAAAATTAATAATTATTACTACTATTATAATAACCCATCTATTTTACATATTTCCAAGTTCTTCTTTTTTTTATTGCCTCAATTGTTGAATAACTAACATAGTAATCTCTTGCGAGTCTAGACGACGTTACTCCTAAGTTTAATTTTTCTTTTATTTCTGAAACTAAATCTATATTTAGCTTTCTATGCATATTTGTTGTTCTTTTACCCCTGTTACTTCTTCCTCTAGTTTCTCTATCAATAGCATTGTCAACAGAATTACCTATATAAAGATGTTTTGGATTTGTACATTTTCTATTATCGCATGTATGCAGAACCAATAAATTTGTAGGTATTTCTCCTTTATGTAATAGATATGAAATTCTATGGGCTCCAGTTTGATGATGCCCTTTTTGCATAACGGCATAACCAGAATTTAATAATCTTCCCTTCCAATCCCAACATCCCTCTTGTTTTATAACGTGCCTGTCAAAGAATCTTTTTAAGTGTGCAGTTTGTTCTTCTTCGGTTGCTATGTCCCACTTAAACCATATCTTTTTACTCTTATTGCGATATGTGCATTTTCTACAAACCTTAAAAACTATCCTCCTTTTTACTAATGTTCCCCATCTAGAATCTACAACATCCCTCCACGCTCTTGAAAATTCTTTTTTATCTTTAATTTTTTTACACCTTACACATTTCTTCTTGGACATCAGTTAATATCCTCTATATAAAGTTTTTGATCAGTATATAGAGGATATTAACATAAGTTCCTATAATGGTGTAGTTATTTTTAACTACGTTAGCTTAAGAACCAGAAAGTCATTTCTAAATTTCCGTTCAAGGCGGCCGCGCCATCGTTGTGGACAGTTACAACGAACGATCCAGCTTGTCTTAACACTCTAGTAATGTGCATTTGTGCATCATTGGCACCTTCGTTGCAGCATCCATATACTACTCTTGATGTTGCAGATACTAATGCGTTAGTGAAAGTGAATACTTCGTCTGCACCGGCAGCTGTAGTGAAGCCAGTTGCCAAAACTGACATTACGTTAGTATTTATTGTTGAAATTACGACAGGTGAGGCTATTGTATTACCTTCAGAAACAACACTAAATAGACCATTGGTATTAACTTCTAATCCGCCAGCAGCATTAGAGGCAGTTATTACTACAGAGTCGGCTGCAGCTTCGCTAGAAGCAAGGTTAATTTGACCCGCAGCGTCCATGTCTATGCCGCCTGCGGTTGCAATTAAGTTTATTGCATCATCTGATGCTAGACCTGTAGCTTCAAGAGTAATACCACCAACATCAGCTAATAGATATATAGATGCAGGGTCTGTACCTTGAATTGTATTCAATTCAATAGCTTCTGTTAGACCACCATCAGTTTGAAGTAATATAGCTTGTGGGTCATCTTCTGTAGCATAAATATCTAAAGAACCACCAATACTATATAATTGCAAGTCTGCTGCTGCGCCTGTTACTGTAATATTAGAAGTTAAAGTACCCGCTAATGCTAAAGCACCAGTATTTACTAATGTTACACCCCCAGTACCTGTATTAAACGTTATCCCACCGGCAACGTCTGAGGCCGTTAAATTTATAGCAGTAGCTACTGCTTCTGAACCATCTATTTGTACAGAACCACCAACAGCTAGTAAAGCCAAATCTTCACCAGCACCTGTAACTGTCATATTAGAATATAAAACACCATCAAAACTAAAACCACCAGCTGTAGCATCTAAATCTATAGCGTTATTAAGTACAGCATCTGCAGTACCTATAAGAGAAAAACCACCAGCTGATTCTAATGTTAAATCTGCACCAGTTACTGTAATATCTGAGGCCAATGTACCAGCTAAGGACAATGCACCAGTGTTTACAGCAGTTATTCCACCAGTCCCAACATTTATCGTGAGTCCACCAGCGACATCTGAGGCTGTAAGTTGAATTGCATCAACAGCAGCTTCTGAACCATCTATTACGACAGATCCGCCTGCTGAAGATAAAGTTAAATCTGCTACACCTGTAACAGTAAAATTAGAGGCCGTGGCACTATCCAAAGATATACCGGCAGCTGTGTCTAATGTAATATCACCAGCCGCAGCATTACCTATGAATACAGATCCTGTTGATGTGCCATTACCTATTGTGGTATTTACGTTAGCGTTATCGTTTATGTTTGTAATACCTTGAACAGTTATTGTAGTTAAACCGTCAACGTTACCAATATTTACGCCTTTTGTTCCTGTATCAGAAGCTATATTTACAGTAGCAACACCAGAAGTGATAACACCACTTAAAATGTTAACAGTTTGGTCGCCTGTGTCTTGAGGGCCTGTTGCTATATTAACTGTTTTAACAGCTGTAGCATCAGTTGTGACACCGTCTACGCCTATATCTATAGTATCTGTTATACCCGCACCTACTAATAAACCACCACCAATTGTGATAGTTCTTGCTGCTGTTGGAACAACGTCACCCATGTCTAAGATTGCGCAGTCCGCTTGGTTACCAATTTCTACACCATTTGCACCTGCTTGAATCTTTACGCCACCATTAGCACCAGATGCATTCAAAATCATTGCATTCGTATCAGATTCGCCAGCTGTAATATTTATAGAACCAGCTGTACATGTAACATCTATGTCTGAAGCAGCTGCACCCGTTGCTGTGATATCCATACCACCAGCCGAAATCATTACAAAAGAGTCTGCGTTTGCTTCAGAGGTAGCGACGTTAATTTGCATGGCGGCATCGATGTCAACGCCTCCTGTGCTAGCAATATTAAATGAATCATCAGAAGCTAAGCCTGTGGTTATGGTTGCGCCACCAACAGCAGATGTTAGCGTAATAGCATCAGCACCTGTGCCTTGTTCTGCTCTAATATTTATTGTCTCTAACACGCCACCATTTGCATGTAGGTAGATAGCAGATGCTGCATTTACGGTTGTCGTAACATCAAATTGTGAAGCCGCTGTTAAGTCAAAATCTCCTGTAATAGCTATATCACCAACAGCTGTAGCACCAGTAACAGTTAAGTTGGTACCTACAATAACAGCTCCGCCTGTTGTAATATCTGTACATGTAATATTACCACCCATTGCTAAGTCACCGTTAGTTGATGTTATATCCCCAGAAGCACCTGTAAGTGTTAAATCTCCTGTCATTGTAACATCTGCAAATGCACCTAAACCAGTAGCCGGTGATGTTGCCCAAACAGCTCCTGCTGCCGTAATTGAACAAAGAGTATATGCAGTTGCAGTTGCTGTATTAATCCAAGTATCCCCTATCTCTCCTATATCAGTAGCGCCAGGTGCCCTAACTGTTACAACAGGAGGATTTTGTATTTGAAGAGTTGTTCCATCTTGCAAATACACTGTATAATTATTCCTATTATTAAAAGCCATAACTAGTCTCCTTAAATAAAATAAATTTTAAACCTACTATAAGTTAAACATATATAATTACCCTTTTATGTTTCTATGTACATTTGTACAAATATGTGTTAATATTAGCTTTAAATAAAGGAATAAATATGGATGAGAAAGTAGAAAAAAAGACTAAAAGAATAGGTATAGATATGCCATTAGGGTTAGCCTTGGAAGTTAAAATGTTAGCAACACGAAGAAATTGCACCGTTAGACGATGGTTATTAAGGGCAATAATAGAATATATACAAAAAGAGAAAAGATTTGATGTTAAGGGGTAATTTTAATTTTAGGGGTAAAAGATATGAAAGAAAAATTGGAATATTGGCCTGGCAATAAAAGATTAGTGTCAGATTTTCTTTGGTGTATAGGTTTAGCTAGTTTAAATGCATTGGGAACTCTTATAGAATTTATTCCTAAATATGGGGTAGGCCCAGCTATTCTAGGGACAATTATTGTATGGCCTTGTTCGGCATGGGTACATTTCTTTATGCTTTTCTATTGGTCTTGGAATAAGTTTCATCTAGAGGATAAGCTTGCTAGAAAAGTATTAAAGAAAATTTCTAGAATACATCTTGGTATATTAGGGTTTTTGGTCTTCGCTTCAATTTTATTGATTGATAAATGTTGGCAACTTTCAGCACTACTTATTATTTTTTATTTTGGGATTTTTTGTTTATATTACTGGAAATATAAAAGATTATTTAGGGATTAGGGGTATAAAATGTATGATAAATTTATGTTATTTCTTCTTGTTTTAGGGATAATTATATTGTCTTTCGAATATCAAATTATATTTGTAAGTACAATATTTTTCTTATACTTTTTTATAGTATTGGGGATACCTCTTATTCTTCTAATGCTTCTAATAAAACTCATTAAATGGATATGAAAAAGGGGGATTTTAATGTCCCCCTAAATTATATAATTACGTATTCTTTCTAAAGTTTTTGATAATATTATATGTACCTTTAACCCTATCGTAGATAGGTTTACCTACCGAAGTATCTAAATTGTAGCCTTTAAATGAACCTGATTCTTGATTTACAGGAAATTTTTCAAATTTAGCTGCAATTTCATCAAGTTTATCTCCAGCCCGTTCCTCAATTTGTATATCTAAATCTATAGGAGAGTATCCCCCATTTTCATTAACAATATCTCTCATGGTTTCATATCTAACTCTTTTCATCTCATTAAATGTTTGTAAGTTTTGGATAACTCGAAGTATACCCTCAGGAGATTGCATCAAATTAGGAACAGTCTTCATAAATTGTGCTAAATCTGCATTTGTTAATCTAGAACCGTAAATATCTTTAGCGCCCTTTACAAAATCATTAGAGAGCTTTTCTATTTCTTGCGCATCAGTAGTTAAGGCACCTGTTAAGTTAACACCTATGCCCATAATACCTTTAGTAGCTGTATTTATTAAAGTATTGTAAACCCATGGTCCAGTATCTCCCTTTTCTGTAAGGAGCTTAATGCGTTTGAGTCTTATTTCATCATTTCTTCTAGCGCCTTCTTGTTTGACAATCTCAGATCTAAGCTCCG